>JGI26787J52750_100047_pt1 | contig 14691 bp, 18 predicted proteins | sample WilGeyfunne61714_FD_52750 | JGI IMG/M metagenome (IMG submission 52750)
TTAAAGTCGCAGAACCTGGAAAATTCAAAAAAGCAAAAATAGACCTCATACTCTATGGAACATCAAAAAGCATGGAAAATCCAGACTACGGAGGAGGATTCTTACTCAAAGACATTCTAAAAAGAAAAGAGATAGAAGTCATCATAGAAACAGACTCCAAAACCATAAAAACCAGCTTAACCCTAGATGAGATTAAAACCGCTAAGATGATCGGTACAAGAATGGCCTACAAAAATTATATGGCTTTCGTAAACCCTGGCGAGGAGCCGATACCATCATATTCAATCCAATCCCAACGGAAGGATCCTTCAAAGGCCTCTCATTTTCTGGATGTGGTGAACTCAACCCCCATCCAAAACGACCCCAAAATGAGGACAATAAAAGCTACCTCCCCATACTCCTAAACGGCGCACTTGGCATGATACTAGGAAAAGGTACAAGAAGCACGCCAGAAAAACCCAATCTCATGATGGCCGCCAACATCCATGAGATGGATCCATACTACCTGGGAGGTTTCAGGACAGCTGCAGGCCCGGAAGTGTTCAATACAATCGCAATCCCAATACCCATACTAAACAAGGAAATACTTAACAACATTATAATGAACCATCAGATACCATTGCCAGTGGCAGATATAAGGGACAGAAGCATCATAGACCAGACAAATTACGAAGTCGTTTGGACGGGGGATGAAAGACCATCATATCATCCTCAAAGGTGTGCTGATTGTGAAAAATGTCTCGTGGCTGAAAGATGCCCCACTTTAGCCTTCAAAAACGGCCTAGACCTTAGAAAATGTTTCGGTTGCGGAATGTGCGCAAATTCCTGTCCAAATAATGTATTCGAAATGAAGANGGGAAAAGTCACACCCCATCTAGGTAAAGGTATTGAAGTGCCGGTAATATGCAGACAATCAGATATAAAACGTGCAAAGAAATTGGCAGAAGAATTAAAGTATCGGATAGAATCTTGTGAATTCTCCATCAGATAAACTTTGGGTGTTGACAAATGGATTATGATCTTATACTTGGACGTTACGGAGAAATAGCCCTTAAAAGTCCGCAGGTTAGGAGAAGATTTGAATCTCAGCTAATCCATAACATAAAAAGCGCATTTAAAACAGAAGTCCATGTAAAAGGGGGTAGGATATTCATTTATCCAGCAGATTTTGAAGAAGCTTTAAACAGACTAGCTAAAATCTTTGGGATAGTATCATTCTCACCAGCGATCGCAATGAAAACAGACAAAAGAGTGATTTCAACCAAACTCCAAGAATACGTGGAAAAATTAAACTTGGAAGGCCTATTTGATGATAAAAAATCCTTCGCAATAAGATGTAAAAGAACCGGAACCCATGATTTCACAAGCCAAGAACTTGCAGCATACGCAGGTTCAATAGTCACAGATAAGATAGGGGCTCCTGTAAACCTCACAAAACCTGACATAGAAATATTCTTGGATGTTCGAGGTAGGAAAACATACCTCTTCCATGAAATCTTACCAGGCTCCGGTGGCCTTCCCATGGGCATAAGTGGAAAAGTAATATCCTTACTTTCGGGTGGCATAGATTCTGCTGTTGCAACCTATCTTGTAATGAAAAGAGGGTGTAAAATAGTAGCTCTACACTTTGACACATATCCTTACACAGGCAAAAAGAACAAAATAAAAATCAAAAAGTTAGTAGATAAATTAAAAGAATATTCCCAAGGCGTGAAATTTGAACTATTGACAGTAGAGTATGGTGAATACCTCGATTATTGCATGTTAAAGGCTCCGAGAAACCTTACTTGTATATTATGCAAATTTGGAATGTACCACATCGCAGAGAAAATAGCTAAGAAAATAGGCGCCCTTGCAATTGTAGATGGTAACAGCATCGGACAAGTTGCCTCCCAAACCTTATATAATATCCTTGCAACACGATACAATGTGAAAATCCCCATTTTAAGTCCCTTAATAGGCTTTGACAAGGTAGAAATCGAAAACCTTGCAAAAAGAATAGGGACCTATGAAATCTCCATACTCCCAAATGGGAAATGTGCCGCGGTCCCAACGCACCCCATGACAAAAATAGAACCAGAAAGACTATTAAAGATAAAAGAGAGCCTAGATTTAGATTTGAAATTAGAAGAAATCATGGCCAAGATAAGATACTAAATTTAAATTAGATAAACCCACATATTCTACTAGTGTTTATAATTGTATATTTTAGCTTGGAGGTGTATCCATAATGAAAACAACAATAAGTGTGATTAAAGCTGATGTCGGGAGCCTGGCAGGTCACGTGCGTGCTCACGAGGCCTTAAAGGACAAATGCAATGAAATACTTTCAGGGGCTAAAGATACGGGGATCCTAGAAGACTATTATATAACCAATTGTGGTGATGACATCGACCTTATAATGACGCATCAAAGAGGCGAGGAAGATGAAGAAGTGCACGAAACAGCATGGAATGCCTTTAGAGAAGCAACAAACCTTGCAAGGGAAATGAAATTATATGGTGCAGGCCAAGACTTGCTCTCAGACACGTTTTCAGGTAACATAAAGGGACTTGGCCCAGGCTGTGCTGAGATGGAGTTCAAGGAAAGGCCAAGCGACCCAGTTATCATATTTTGTTGCGATAAGACAGAACCAGGCGCATTCAACCTTCCACTGTTCAGGGTATTTGCAGATCCTTTCAACACAGCAGGACTCGTAATAGACCCCAGCCTACATAACGGTTACAAATTCGAAATCTTCGACGTAATAGAACACAAGAAAGTGATAATGTCATGTCCAGAAGAAATGTATGACTTACTAGCCCTCCTAGGTGCTATTGGCCGCTATGTGATCAAAAAAATTTATAGAAAAGATGATGATGAAATAGCAGCTTCTGTAAGCACCGAAAGACTAAATATCATGGCTGGGAAATATATTGGGAAGGACGACCCAGTGGCCATAGTAAGATCCCAATCAGGCTTCCCAGCAGCTGGAGAAGTGCTTGAACCGTTCTCAGTCCCACATCTTGTAGGTGGGTGGATGAGAGGCTCGCACAACGGTCCACTAATGCCTGTACCCCAAAAGAACGCCACGCCAGTCCGATTTGACGGTCCGCCTAGGGTTATCAGTCTAGCTTTCCAGGTTGCAAATTGCAAATTGATCGGGCCAATAGACCTCTTTGATGATCCATCATTTGATCGTTCAAGGGCACTAGCATCTGAGATAGCAGAGTACATGCGAAGGCACGGCCCATTCGAACCACACAGACTCCCAAGCGATGAAATGGAATACACAACATTACCAGAGATTCTTAAAAAATTAAAAGGAAGGTTCGAGGACATAGAATAAATTCTCCCATTATTTTTTCTTTTTCAGCCCTCTTGAGCCGTCGATTAAATATTTCCATATAAATGATGGGATGTCAAACACTCTCTTGGCTCTGTCTATAATGGCACTGTCACTTGTAGCAACCACGAAATTTTCAGCTTCCCCTTTAATACTATAATCGACGTGTGGGGATAATTCCACTTCACCAGGGATCCCATAACCTTTTAAGAGTTTTTTTACAATGGATGCTAGTTCCCCGCTGAAACTGACATTTTTATCAAAATAGAATTTCACAAAACCCACTTTTAGAATCTCTAATGTTTTAAAGACGAGTCTGAGGGCTTTGAAGGTTTTGTCGTTCATTTTGTATTTTCCGAAGACTCCCCGGGAATCTCTCAGGAACCCGTCCTGGGCTATGAAAAAATCCCCTTGAAGAACGCTCTCCACGGTTATAAGGACATTATAACCATCTAAAAGTATCCTAAATCCTCTCAAGGATTCTGGACTTGCTAGTTTTTCTTTTCTATTTTTTATTGTGGACTTTGAAAAAACGTATCTTGCAAGGTAATTTCTATCTTTTCTTTTGAGTCTATAATGGTTCGCGACGAAATCAAGGGCAACCCTCTTCTTATATCCCCTATCTAGAAGGTAGCGAAGGTCCTCCTGGGCTTTTTTGAGGGTCATCACCCCCTCCTCTTAGCAGCTATAATAAGCACGCGGTCTGATGCGTCCTCGGCCCTGTCTGCTATATTCCCAAGGTGTATTGTAACTTCCTTCATTCCTAGGAATTTAAAAACGCCTATTTTCCCATGTCTATAGGAGTTGTAAAGTTTAGCTAATATTCCTCTCTCAATTTCATCCGCTTTTTCTTCAAGTTTTTCGATTTCGTGGGCTTTCTGGATAGCCTCTGTAATATCTTCTTCCAAGGAGTTTATGCAATCCTTTAAAGCCTCTACAATTTGTCTTATAATATTCCATGAATGCTTCAAAATCTTCTTTAAAGTTTGTGGGAATTCAACTTTACTCAAGGATATTGTGAATGCTGTTGATTCGATTGTGTCAGCCACCTTACCAACGTTTTCAGTTAACATTATCCTATCTTCTCTGTCAAATGGTAAGAAAGCCCATTCATAGAATCCCATTTCCATTTTCCGGCGTATTTCATCAGCTTCATGTTCTAGGGCTGATACTTTCCCTGTTAGGATATCCACCTTCTCATAATCTCCATTATAGAAGTGTGGCATCATCTTCTCGAATTCCTTGTAACACTCATAAACTTTTTTTACATGTTCTTTAGCATAAAATTCAACTTTGCTTTCTTTCAGGAAAAATTTTCTCATTATTTAACCCCCCTTGTAGGATGCGTAAAGAGTCGATTAAACCATGTGCATAATTTATGCAACCAAAGGATGTTATATAATCACCCTTCTCCAGATAATATATGGAGTCTTCTTTATAATTTTCAGCCCTTTGGATAATATCTTTCTCCTCCTTACTAAAATCTAGATGTAACATTTCCTTTATATTTTTCTCTAGGAGTTTAATATCCTTTTTAATCCTTTCACTTGTCAAGGTTAATCACCTATGGGACATCATCTTCCAGGAATAATAGATCCTTTGAATCACAGTAAAGTATCCAAGGATTATAACCAAAATAATGGCGATTTCCATGACAAAATCTCCAAGAACCGAACCCAAGAACGCACCCAACATTAATATTAGTAATCTTTCAGCCCTTTCAGCAACTCCTATACTGCAGGGTATGCCTTCACCCTCTGCACGGGCTCTAACATAACTCACACTTAAAGAAGCGTGAAGTGCCAGAATCCCATTTAACCAGTTTATAAAACCGCCATAAGTTATACCTATCAGGATGAACGCGTCGGAAAACCTGTCCAGGGTCGAATCTAATAATCCTCCGAATTTTGTTGTCTTAGAATTCTCTCTTGCAACAGCCCCGTCAATAATATCCATAAAACCACTCAAAGCTATTAACAGTCCCCCCAGAAACAAGTTCTTCATTGCAAAGGCGTAACCCGCCGCCAAGGCTATGATAAAACCTGCTAAGGTAACATAATTTGGGTTTATCCTAATCCTTGAAGCGATGGGGTCTGTTATCCTCCCAAGATAGGGTCTGAGATTATTTAGCATAGAATATTCATATAAAATTCAATTTATATATATTGGGGGGGTATAGAATCCAAAAAAAAGCAGACCTGAAATGAAGATCATAAAAATAGATAAAAATTTAAAGGGCGATCTAAAGGCGGCGAGAACCATCTTGAAGAATGGTGGCATCGTATTATATCCTACAGACACATTATATGGTCTTGGTGTCAACGCCTTTAATGAGGAAGCTATAAAAAGACTCTATAGATTAAAGAGAAGGCCTCCTAATAAACCAATATCTATATGCTTACATGACACGAAATGGATAGGAAAAGTCGCTCACCTCAACCCTAAAGTTGAAAGAATAATCAAAAAACTTCTACCAGGGCCGTTCACAATCATACTCAAAAAAAAGGACAGAGTCCCCCAGATTTTAACAAGAGGTTCTGAAAAAATTGGGATAAGAATCCCAGATAATATTATCTCTAGGGGACTTTCAAAGGAATTGCCGATAACAAGTACAAGTGCAAATATATCTGGGATGAAAACCCATGATAACATTAAGGACATAATTCAACAAATAGGTGAAGTTAACCTAGCTATTGATGCAGGCCCCCTTAAAGGGGGAGCATCCACCGTAATAGATTTTACAACANATCCTCCCAAAATCCTAAGAAAAGGAGCGGGTATTGAAGAGATCAAAAGAATAATGGTAGGTTTAAGGGCATGAAACTTCTCTCAAATTTTAAAAAACCGGCCAAGATACCTACAGGCTGTTCTTTGGACAAAATACTTGGAGGGGGGGTGGAAAAGAGAAACCTAACACAATTCTATGGACCCCCAGGATCTGGGAAGACGAACATAGCCATCAAACTAGCCGTTGAAACAGCAAAAAGCCATGGCAAAGTAATATTCATAGATACAGAAGGTGGAATGTCAATCGAAAGGATAAGGCAAGTGGCCGGTAAGGACTTCGATAAGATAGCTAAGAAAATAATAGTATTTGAACCAGGAACATTCCATGAACAAGGCGAGACCATAAGAAAAATATGGTCGTTCTTGCAAAGACACCCACAGGAATTCGATCTCATAATTTTAGATTCTGCNGTGGCATTATACAGATTGAAGGATGGGAGCTCTCCAAGGATACACAGCGAACTGGGTAACCAAATGGCTCTGCTTTTAAGGATGGCAAAAAAGTATGATCTTGCTGTTGTAATCACGAACCAAATATATTCTCTATTTGATGCAGAGGGCAGAAACGCCATCGAACCCGTGGGAGGTACCATACTCAAATATTGGAGTAAAGTAATCATTGAGCTACAAAAGGGAGATGTGATCGGTGAACGTCGGGCGATTTTAAAAAGGCATAAAAACAAAGAGGAAGGACTTGAAACAACATTTAGGATAGTTGAAAACGGTCTTGAAGGATGAACTCATATTAGTAAAAACTTTTATTAACCATTTAACTAATAATAATCTAAAATCATGATAGAATTTTACTTTGGTATATAGAATAACTCCAATCATAAACTTGTAGTGATGGACATGATTTCCCCTAATCATAAAATCGTCAAAGTACCGCCTAATGGTTTTAAAACTATTAATGAATTTTTTAATCATGTTTTTGAGGACAAAGAAATGATATGGATGGGCCAAAATACAAATCATCTTAATGATCATGACGAAATAAAGGAAGCAATGATAGAATTCATAAAGAGCAATGAATATTGTAAATATCCCCCACCTGAAGGATTCCCAGAGCTCCAAGAGTTAATACTGACCTAGATTAAAAAAATGGCTTCGAATCTCTCATAACTGCAGGGGGGACAGAATCTCTCTATCTGTGCATGCATAGTTACATAGAATTAGGCGACGGGATCATAACATCAGATCCCGGATACTTGATAATTGAAAACTTCGCTAGGAGATTCGGGGCAAAGGTAACAAGCGTACACATATACAACAAAGAATGTTCATATAAACTCACTCCAAAACTTGCAAGAGATAACATAGACGAGAAAACAAAGATAATATCACTTATAGACCCCCTAAACCCTTTGGGATCATCCTATACAAAAGATGAGATAAAAGAGTTCGCCAAAATAGCCGAGGAAAGAGACTTATATCTTCTACATGATATAACATACAGAGATTTCGCGAAAAAGCACTACTTAGTAGCCAAACACGCCCCTGAGAGGACTCTTACAATCTACAGTTTCTCGAAAATTTGTGGAATGGCCGGTCTCAGGATTGGGGCTGTTGTAACAGTACCAGAGATGATGGAACCCCTCAAAGCTGTTATCATAAACGATCTCGGGACAAATGCCCTATCACAAATTGGCGCTATAAAAGCCTTGAAAACAAAGAAGAAATGGATCAAAAGGGTGCGTGAACACACATACGAAAATCAAAAAATCATAAAAAAGGCTGTTGATGAAGTTGAAGGCTCATTCATACCAGTATACCCATCAAACGCTAACATGATGGCCATAGACATATACAATACAGGAGTATTCCCAGATGATCTGACAGAATGCTTTTTAAAAAGGAAAATCTTTGTAAGACAAGGATCATACACCAGCAGATTCTATGGCGACAGATACATCCGCCTAAGTTTCTCAATTCCCAAAGAACAAGTCGAAGTATTCGCAGAAAACTTTATAGATCTGATGGGGTCTCTAAAAAAACTAAAAGGAAAACTCATACACCCCCTAAGATCATGCCAAAAGGAAACAATATTGTATCATTTTCCAGCTGCAGAATCACCGGCTAGATTTGGGAGAGTTTCCACACCATTTAACTATCGGCAGTTTTTTCTATTGGGTACCCCTCTTCACAGAATAGGTTATTGTATCCACTAAATTATTTGGGTTGCTTATTATCCTGTGAGAGACGGCCCCTTTTTGGGGGGATGATTCACTCAGCTTTGAGATAATAGTATTCCCCAATTTCTTTCTGCTTACGGTCAAGGAAACTGTTAAGTTTGTTTACCCTGGGTCTTTTTGTTTCTTTATCTCTTCTAAATGTTATACCTACTTGAGATAGAAAACTGTTCATTGCCTTTCGAAGTTCTGTTGGACTTGTCGCATATCCCTTTACACTAGGTGTGCCATGGAATACCATGGCCCTGTCTGATATATAATCGAGGAAGATTATATCATGGTCTATTATAATAGCAGAAGAATCTCTACCTTCTATTATCTTTCTCATGGCTTTAGCCGCCATTAGTCTCTGTTCAATGTCTAGGAAGGCTGTGGGTTCATCGAAGACATAAAGATCCGCTTCCATGGATAATGTTGTGGCGATAGCTAATCTTTGGAGTTCTCCTCCACTGAGTTCTTCAACCCTTTTATCCTCTAATTCTTCAAGGGAAAACGGCCTTGCAATCTCGCTTTTAAATACTTTGGTACCGTATCCTTGCGCGTTTAAGTGTAGAAACTCCCTAACAGTGCCTTTGAAATCCGATTTTAGGTATTGTGGTTTGTAAGCTACTACTTTGAGTTTCTTTTTAATCTTACCTTTATCTGGTTTTTCAACCCCTGCTAGTATCTTTGCAAAGGTTGTTTTACCTATGCCATTGGGTCCGAATGCTGTTACAATCTCCCTTAGATATATTTTACCCTCTTCAACCTTTAATTGGAAGGCATTATATTTTTTAGTTAAATTTGAGTATTCAGTGAGTGTTTCACCTTCCTCTTCTGGTGTGGGTGGTTTTATTTTAAATTGAATTTCACTTTTTCTGAATCTAACATTTTCTTCTCTCAGGAACCCTTTTATGTAGACGTTTGTACCAACTCTCACACCTCTCCTTTTTGATACAACACCATAGGCTCCAGGTTTCCCGTAGAGTACATGAACATAATCTGAGAGAGCGTCAAGTGCTGCGAGATCGTGTTCTATCACCATGACGGCTTTGCCTTCTTCTTGGAGGGACCTTATCACCTTAACCGCGTTTAGCCTCTGTTTAACATCTAACCAGGATGTTGGCTCGTCAAAATAATAAAAATCAGCATCTCTGAGGGCTGCTGCTGCTATGGCTATACTCTGAAGTTCTCCTCCACTCAATTTTTTTATATCCCTTTTTAGTATAGGTTCAAGTTCAAAGGTTTCAATGATAAAATCTAATTTATCACGTTCATCAGCCCTTGTTAGGAGCTCATCCACTCTACCTTTCACATATTCTGGGATAAGATCTATTAGTTGCGGTTTATGAACCGTCCTTAATTTGCCTTTTGAAAGTTTCTTAAAATATTCTTGTAATTGGGATCCTCTGAAGAATTTTATTATCTCATCCCATCCTGGGGGGTTTTCATAATCTCCAAGGTTGGGTTTTAATTCACCTGAAAGTATACGACTTATAGTGGATTTACCAATCCCATTGGGTCCTATAAGTCCAATAACATCCCCTTGCGTTATGACTGGTAACCCGAAAAGTTCGAACATATTCTCCCCATAACGGTGAACAGGGTCCTCAAGGGCCTCTGGCAAGTTTATTATACTTATAGCATTAAAAGGGCACCTGTTAGTACATATACCACAGCCTGAGCATAATTTCTCTGATATAATAGGTTTTTTAGTTTTTTCATTGGTTATTATTGTGTCTTCACCCATTCTAACACCGGGGCAGTATTCGATACAAACATAATTACACTTTTTTGGCTGGCACCGGTCATGATCCAAAATGGCGATTCTAGTCACTCACATCACCCTAGAAAAATAATAAAAACTCATATTATGTGGAGTTTTCCCCCGNATTTCTTTTAAATTTCATTTTATAAAAGTAATAAAATGGGGGAATAAAATTAGAAAAATTAGTACAATTTTTTAAATGCTAAATCTATGTCCTCTGCTTTAACAGTTTTTCTACCGGCGTGTTTTGCAAGTTTAACAGCCGATGCTGCTATCTCTTCACCTATTTCTTCTAGGGCCTTCGCTAGTGCTTCTCTTGCATCATCACTTATTCTTTGTGCACCGGCATTTTTTATGATTCTTCCAACAGGCGCTATTGGCAATTGACCCATAATATCACCTCAATTTTATCTTTAAATCCATAGTATTTAAATTTATCGTTTCTTCTGCCATCTTTGTGACTAATATCGCATTTGTAAATTATAAGATTGACATTAAATACACTAATAGAATTTTGAAAAACTTTTTGCACTATCGATAAACCATGGCTTTCACACAAAAAATATCATATACCCTATATGATAAAAAATACCTAGATATGATAAAAAAATAAAGGAGAGTGAAAGTTCTAGATGAAACAGGCTATTATAATCCGAGCAGACCTTAAAATGGGGAAAGGTAAACTTGCAGCTCAAGCCTGCCACGCGTCCATAGAATCATACAAGAGAACGATCCAAGACAAAGTGAAAAAATGGGAAAATGAAGGTTCAAAGAAGATAATTCTGAAAGTGGAAAACCTAGAAAAGCTCATGGAAATATACAAGACACTGAAAAAGACAAAAATTTCCCACTATCTCGTACGCGACGCTGGACACACACAACTACCCCCAAGCACGATAACAGCCCTTGGCATAGGCCCAGACGACAATGAAAAGATAGATAAGATAACAAAACACCTAAAACTATTATAAGCACGTGAGAAAAGAAGATTAGTGATCATAATATCCTAATTTTATCACCTCATAAATGCCACGGAGTGTGGACAGTGGAATGGATCGTGAAAATAGGGGGCAGCTTGTTCCCCCATCATGCAAAGGAATTATTAGAAAACCTTCTAGGCGAGGACATCATGATCATAGCTGGTGGCGGGGAATTTGCAAATAAAATAAGAGAATATGATCATGAACTCGGATTTTCAGACACTGCAAGCCATGAAGCCGCCATACTATCCATGGATATAATGGGCATACTACTTGCAGACCTTGTAAAGGGAGCCGAGGTAACTCAAACCATAAAAGAAGCTAAAAAAATAATAAAAGATGGTAAAATACCAGTACTCTTACCATCAAGAATCCTACACTATCTGGATCCCCTCAAACATTCATGGCAAGTAACATCAGATTCCATCGCCTTTTATATATCAAAGCTCATGCATACAAAACTATTAATAGCAACAGATGTAGATGGTATATATACGATAGATCCCACTAATAGTGAAGCTAAACTTATAAATGAAATAAGTGCTAAAAAGTTATTAACTTTTGGCGAAACTGCAGTGGATGAAGAACTACCAAAACTTCTACTAAAATACAAATCTGATTGTTACGTAGCCAATGGGAAACATCCCCAGAGGATCCTTTCTCTCATAAAATCCACTGACACAATATATACGAGGATAAGAGGTGATTGAACTTGGCAAAGATAAGATGCACATCTTGTAGACAAGAAATACCCCTAGGTGAAGGTTATGTGAAATTTGAATGCCCATTCTGTGAAGAAACAATATACAGATGCGAAAAATGCCGAACCTTCGGCCACCCATACAAATGTAAATGTGGATTCGAAGGTCCATGAACTATCACCATGAAACTGTATTCTTTCCAGACCTTATAGGAAGTTTCAAATTTTCCAGCACACCCTATGGTGAGGATTCGCCCTGGCCCTTTACGAGAGACCGCCGGAAGAGCCCCACTCCCCGGGGGGTGAAAGGCGGCCCGATGTTAAACAGATTGCAGACTTCCTAATGGGTTGCGGTATAATACGGCAAGCGATTGAAACGGTAAAAAAACGGTAATATAATATCGGCTATCATCTGATCTGGTACCCCCAAGTACCGCCACAGTGGTTCCCAGTGGAAGAGGCNGCAGAGCGCCTGAAAGGAGCCTGCTCCCCCAGAAAGCCCAAGAATCGAAATGAAAACCGTTGAAATGGAAACTATGCCAGATCACGTGAAGACTGTTCCTACCAACAGCCCCCAATTCATCGTGCAGTAGCTGAAAGGACTATACCTCCCCGGAGGCTAAAGGAAGAATCTTCTCTGTGGACGAAACCATACTACTGCGAGTCGGTAGGGCGCATACCAGAAGAAACCGTCCGAAAGTATATTGAAGACCAGAAGGGGATAGTAAGGCATGACCAAAACTGAACGGATAAAGAAAACCCTTCAGGAAACGAGAAAGCAGCGCAAGACCCAGAAGCTTGCCGTCTTCCCAGCTCAGATTCCAGAACTTTCCCGAGGAAGAGAGCTCTTTGAGAGGGCCTTCCTGGAAGCCTGGTGGCGGACACGAAAAGGATCAGCCTGCCCGCCAATAAAGTGGACGCAATGGAAATCAAAGTAGGAGAGGAACTTACCGTCCCCGGCTCCCACGTCAAGCAAGAAATAGCCGACAAGTTAAAGGACAACCTCCAGGGCGCCGGCCCGGCTGAAAGAAAACGGCCACCAGGTGCCCCCCTGAAGCAGTACGCCTACAACCTTTGCACGGAACAGGGCAAGGATCCAAAAGCTGGGGGAGTTCCGCGCCTTGGAACTCCACCAGATACCCCCCCGATGTAGAAATAGCCAATGCCGCGCTGGCGCGGAAGCCCAACAGGCACTACCTCCACGTGACCTGCTACCTCCAGAAAGAACACTCTCACCCCACCCTTACAGAGTCGGAGAAGCCATAGCAAGGAGACTTCAGCCTCAAAACCAAAATAACCTTGTCCAACGGAATCAAAATAGACTTCGAGGCGCACGAAACACCCAGGATCAAGCGTCTCCAGAAAAAGATCGCCAGAACAAGAAAGGATCCCGGAACAGGAAAAGGCTCCGGCTCCCTCCTGAGAAAGGAGCATGAAAAACTCAACAACAGGCGAAGGGACGCCCAAAACAAGATCCTAACCTTCCTAAGACTCTACGGGAAAGTAGTGTTCCAAGACGACTACATTAAGGGCTGGACAGCACACTTCAGCAAGGCAACTCCTCAGGGACAGGCAGCATGATGAGGAACAACCTCTCAACACCCATCCCTTGTGGGGGGGAGCCTACCACCCCAGGAGTATTACGCCTGCGGAAAGAAGCATGAGCTCTCCCCCTTCGGACAGAGAGATCAAAATGTTCCTCTGGGTGGTCCTGCGACCGAGACCCTCAACACCGCCCTGATCAAGCCGTAGGGCCGGCCCCCGAACCCAAGCCCCCCAGAAGAGGGAAACCCCTGTGTAAGCTTCCTTCTGCGAAAGGGGAAGCCCACCCCCTTTCAAGGGGTGGGAAGAGGTCACAGGGATAATGCATGGGTAAATTCAACAAATTCACCCCCTCCTCCATATTCTATTGTGTGGGGGGATGCTTTTCCAACCAACAAATATAAATAATAATGGTGGATCAGATATTATTAAAATTGGAGGGAGATAGCAATGGGGGAAGTTGTCGCCACTATAAAATTAATGCCAGAAAGTCCCGATGTGGACATGTCAAAATTAAAGGCTAAAATTCAATCATCAATACCAAAAGATGCTGAATTATATAAAATAGAAGAAGAACCAGTTGCTTTTGGCCTCATAGCCTTGAATGTGATGGTTGTTGTAGACGATGCGGCTGGGGGGACAGAAAACGTTGAAAAAAATTTATCAAAAATTGAAGGTGTAAGTAACATAGAAGTAACTGACCTGCGACGTTTAATTTAAACACAGGGTGATTGAGATTTTTGATCTCATCCTCACCTGCCTTTTAGGGATTTTATGCGGCGTCATAACAGGTATCATACCAGGTGTCCATGTTAACACCATAGGCGCTTTTACTTTCGCCGCCACATCCTTAATCTTCAAATTCTTTTCCCCGGAATCCTTAGCTGTTTTTCTACTTTCGATGTCCATCACCCATGCACTCATGGAATTCATACCATCCATGTTAGTGGGCGTCCCAGATGAAGCAACAGCATTATCCATATTACCAGGCCATAGGATGGTCCTAGAAGGGCAGGGTAAAAAGGCTATAAGATTAACAGCCATCGGCGGACTTGGGGGTATAATATTCACGGTATTATCCATACCATTATTCTTGGTCATCCTTCCCCCAGCACATGAACTGCTAAGGCCATAGGACTATTACTTCTTATAATGTCAATATCTTATAGTAAATTTGAATAGGAATTTAGAAACCATTGCATGGTCCTTGATAATATTCATCTTATCTGGGATCATGGGATGGATCATGTTAAACACTCCACTTTCACCCAACATTTCGCTCTTGTGCACTTTCAGCGGCCTTTTTGGTGTGAGCACACTAATTTACAGTTAGGTGAAAATTCAATCCTGCCCAAACAATGTCCAGTGAACGAAATCAGATTGATACAAGGGTTCTGAGGGGAGTTATTGGAGGTGGGATC
>JGI26787J52750_100048_pt1 | contig 14427 bp, 18 predicted proteins | sample WilGeyfunne61714_FD_52750 | JGI IMG/M metagenome (IMG submission 52750)
TAATGGGGAGTTTGAGCCTCTTGGCAGGTTAGCTTTTGTTAAATTGGCCAATCCTGACATGTGCCCTGGCCATCCACATTCCAGGTTACTTGCTGAGTATGCGAGGTCTCATGGGTCTAAATGCGCCCTTGTAGTACATTATGGTGGATCCTCTAATTATCGCAGTTACATGGAAGGAGACATCCTAATACTACAACTAGCCTATGTAGAGAAAAAACCATACACCACAAGGATAAACTGGAGTGAAGTGTGGGATGAAGGAATCAATGGCGTACCAGCCAATAAATGGACTTATAGAACTGATGGGATAGAATTTCAAACGTTAGATGAAGCATTGGCCTATATCATGAAACGTGCGAAGGAGAATGGCCAGGAGGGTCCTATACCACTTGTCTATCATGGCACGGTAAGGGATGGTAATATCATAATAAACCAGGGTTGTGGCTTCCCATTATATTATCATATAATACGGAGCCAATACGGGCCATTGGAAGCATATTATTATGTAGTTAAGGGTTTCTTTTATCCATACATTTATAATCCTTATCGTAGTTTCGAAATTAAAAATGCGGAAGCCTTACAATATTATTATACTCATAGCATGTTGGATTATGAATAGACTTCTTTGATTGATTCTTTTAATCTTATTATTGGGGCGTTGGTTTTTATGCCAGTGGCTTTGCAGTGGCTTCGAGTTGCCTTAAAACCTTTTTCTTGTAGTGTTTTTATGATTTTTTTGAGGGGTGGTGCGCTTATTCTCATTTTGCTGCAAATCTTATGGGTATCATAAAATGTTGGGGGCATCCCACTCTCGCCTTTTAAAAATTTTAATAATTTTAGGATATTTCCTTTCTTGTTCAATTTTTTCTCTGGTAGCGATCTTATCATACCCTTGATGAAATTTTCATCCTCTAGTTCACCTATCCAGAGGGGGCCGCTAAAATCTAATTTTTCACTACATTGGGGGCATTCTCTTGGCAGGATGGGGAGTAGGCCATGTTCTAGGCTCCGGAATAGACAATTGTGGCAATGATAGATGAATCCAATATTATCTTTGAGTGATTTATCTGTTTTGGATGCTCCTTTGCCGATTTCCAAGTAGAGACGCATATAATGTTGGCTACTATAAGCTAATCTTGCCTTGATGTATTTTTTATACTTTGCAAGGGTTAGGCTTATGAAACCTGTTAGTATCCGCAGACCATTTTCATGGCAGTATTCTGTCTTTAAGGGCACTGCGGTATACTTTCTTATACAAGGTTTCTTGTATGTGCCGCAGAGACTAGAAGTGTCTGTTGCCGTGACACATAATAATGAACCACTTTTAAGGGAATAACCAGCTGATTCTATAAAAGGGGATGGTGTGCCAAAGGGGTCTATGTCGATAACATCAAACACACCTCTATTTTTCCGGAGTAGGATGTTGGCATCTTTCATTGTTATGTCAATGGGGGCTTTGTTGAGTTCACTGTTCCTTTTTATGAATTCCACTGCAATTGGGTTTATGTCATTGGCTAAAACCCTTTCAGTCCCTTCTATTTCAAGTCGGTATCTTATACCCCTTATACCACTACCAGCAAAGAGATCGGCTATTTTTATTCTGGATTTTTTCTCTTTTTGGAATTGTTGAATTGCCAGGACTGAAATGTCCCTGTTAAGCTCCATACTAGGATTATAGAATACAGGGGCCTTTGAGGAAACCTTATCAAAACTGGGGATTTTGATTGTTACTCTGCCTTCATTCACTCTCATATTTACTATATAAGAAAATCGTTATACTTTTAAGGAATAGGGTAATTAACAAAGAACATGGGGTGTATCATGGTTCTAAGTAATTTGAGGGTAATTTGTCCATGGTGTGGAACCTTAAATCGGAGGAGTGCCAGATTTTGCATTTCCTGCGGCAAAAGATTAGGGGACCAGGCCTATGATAGGCCCAGATTTTTATTTAATGCTAGGAAGGGTAATAATAGTCTATGGAGGTATATTCTAACTATAATATTAACCCTTGGAGGTTCCAGTATCCTCGTGGGGATAATATTAGGCATATTCCTTGGAATTTTTCTCTTTTTATCCAATATGACATTGGATGTTTATAGTATATTGTTTAATCCGTTTTGGCTGCTTGTAATCACGGGTATGGTGTTCTGTGTAGCTTATATATTCCTTTATTTATCTGTGAGGTTCCTACATAATAGAAGCTTCAAATCCATTATAAATACTGGTCGAGAAATTGATTGGAGGAGGATGGTTAGAGGCGCTATTGTATGGTTTTTGATAATGTCAGTCATAGATATCATATATTTCATGCTAAGCCCTGAATCTTTTAAATTTTCATTCGAGCCCCGAAGTCTCCTATTATTATCCGTGATAGCCCTTATTGTATTCCCAATACAAGCATCCTTTGAAGAGGTTTTTTTCAGAGGATATCTCTTACAAGCTCTTGGACTCTTATCAAAAAGCCCATTCTTGGCCTTGATTGTGAACTCATTAATATTTGCTGGATTTCATTGGTGGAATGGGAGCACCCCAATGATGAGCTTATCTATTGTGCTAAGTACATTTATAATAGGTTTAATGTTAGGTCTTATCACCCTTGCAGATGCTGGTATAGAATTGGCCATAGGCATCCACATCATCAATAACCTTTATGTGAGTGTAATTCATAATTCACCTGACAGTGGACTCGGCAACCTACCATCCTTGGTAGTGACACCACCAAACCCCTACCTTTCGCCTATCATACTTCTAGTGGCCGCCCTAGTTGTAATATTCATATTATTTAGGGATAGGAGAGAAGATGTCCTTAAAGTACTCAAGTGAGGTTTTGGATTATGATACCAATTGCAAGTCCAATAATAGAAGATGATGAAATCCAAGAAGTGGTAAAAGTATTACGTTCGGGTTTCCTCGCCCAAGGCCCCAAAGTCGAAGAATTTGAAAAAGCATTCGCTGATTACACTAATAGTAGATATGCGGTGGCCACAAGCTCTGGCACAACCGCTTTACACGTTGCATTATTAGCGGCTGGCGTGGGTAAAGGTGATGAAGTTATAACCACGCCTTTTAGTTTCGCCGCCACGGCGAATGCGGCTCTCTATGTCGGGGCTCGGCCAGTTTTTGTTGACATAGATCCCCAGACCTATAACATAAACCATGAAAAGATAGAGGATGCCATGACCAGGGATACGAAGGCTATAATAGTTGTCCACCTTTATGGGCAGCCAGCTGAAATGGACCATATAAATGATATAGGTGAGGATAATGAACTCATAGTTATTGAGGACGCGGCACAAGCACATGGGGCATTATATCATGGTAGGAAGGTGGGTTCCTTAGCTGATATCGCATGCTTCAGCTTTTATCCTACGAAGAATATTACCACTGGAGAGGGTGGGATGATAACAACTGATGATGAGGATATAGCCCACCTGGCTAGGATGATAAGATCTCACGGTGAAAGTTCACGTTATGAGCATGTGCTCCTAGGATACAATTTTAGGATGACTGATATAGCCGCCGCCATTGGGATAGTCCAGCTTAAAAAACTTGAAAAATTCAATAATAGAAGGATAAAAAATGCAGAATACCTAACAGAGAGCCTTGAAGTCCTTGATTATATTAAGACGCCCTATGTCATGGATGATACGAAGCACGTTTTCCACCAGTACACTGTAAGGGTTAAAAACAGGGAAAAGTGGATGGAATATCTCAGAGGAGAGGGTATAGGATTTGGAGTGTACTATCCGAGGCCGATTTATCGTCAACCATTATATAAGGATCTTGGTTTTGGGGCTGGTTGTCCGGAGGCTGAGAAGGCCTCTAGGGAGGTCCTGTCATTACCGGTACATCCCAATCTAACCATGGACGACCTTGATAGGATAATTGATGCAGTTGAGAATTTCTCAGTTTAGAGTTTGCTCTTTACAGAGGCTATCTTATTTTTTAGAGTTTTTTCAACATCTCTCCTATCATCTATTTTAACTGTGGTATACACCCTATCACAATCTAATCTGAACACGGCTTCATGAGCCGCTTTTATAGCATCCAGGATATCCTCAAAGTTCTCAGCTTCTATCTGCGTCCCCATACCGGATATTTCATACTTAATATTCTTCTTCTCTATTGCTTTTATCGCAGCAGCTATATAGTCACTTAAACTCGTATCCCCAGTTCCTATGGGGATTATACTCAATTCTGCTGTTATCAATTACAACCCCCCTGTAAAAAATGATATGGTGGGACATTATATTTTTATTATTATGGGAGAAGTAGATTTTAGCCAGAAATTGGAAGAGAGAATCAGGGAACTTATAAGGGATTATAAGCTCATAGAAGAGGGTGAATTGGTAGCTGTGGCCCTTTCGGGTGGAAAGGATAGTTTGCTTGTGTTACATGTTTTAGCGGATCTCAGGGATGATCTTGGTTTTGATATTGTTGCTATAACAATTGACGAAGGTATAAGAGATTATAGAGAGGAGGCTTTGGAAGCCACACGTTACAATACAAGACTTTTAGGCGTTGAATTGGTTGAAAAATCTTTTATTGAAGAATTTGATTTCTCATTGGATGATGTTTATGGGATTTTTAAGAGTCCATGCATACCTTGTGGGGTCTTTAGAAGACATATACTGAATAGAGCTGCCCGTAGCCTAGGGGCTGATAAGATAGCCACTGGACATAATATGGATGATGAGATACAGTCGTTTATGATGAGCCTGGTTAGGGGTGATACGCGCAAATTTTCCAAGTTCGGCCCTAAATTGGAGGTGATCCATCCTAAGCTCATACCGAGAATAAAACCCTTATGGAATACGAGTGAAGAAGAAATCAGAACTTGGGCTATTCTCAATAATATTAGGGTTCATTTGGAGGATTGTCCCTATTCTAGTTTATCACTTAGGTCGAGGATTAAGAGATTTCTTAATGGTGTAGAGTCGAAGAGGCCTGGAACTAAGGATTTGATGATGAGATCCTTCATTAAGACTTTTAAAATGGAACAGGAAGAAGTTGAACTTTTTGAATGTGAAGTTTGTGGGGAGCCGGCTTCTATGAGGACTTGTAAAGCTTGTGAATTGTTATCTGTGATTAGGGGTTCTCTATGATCCTTGTTATGAAGCCTATACCTTTACTTCTTCCTTCTCTGAATATTAGTTTTTGTCCTTCTTTTACATGGTGCGGCTTGTATTTGAATCGCATTCTGACTTTTCCTTTATCCCCGGCTGACATGAATTCCTGATGGAGGGGTTCTAATATTGTTGTCTCTGCAATGGTTTCTATGTGTGTAACGCTCTCATAACCTGCTTTTATTGTTGTGGGGTGTACTAGGATTGCTACTTCTGCTTCGAATTCTCTCACGGTTTTGGGATTGTATTTTGGGTGGGCTAGTATCATGCCTCTTTCGATTTCTTGTGGTGATGCTCCTGCTATTGATATTCCGACGATGTGGCCTGGTTCCGCGCATCCGATCTGGTAGTGGTGCATTTCAATGGATTTGACTTTTACTTGTTTGAATTCTCCTGTATGGAATGGTCCGAGGAGTAATTTTTCGCCTTTTTTCACCCGACCTTGTCTTATGGTGCCGCTGACCACGGTTCCCACGCCCTTTATGGAATAAATTTTATCTATGTACATCATGAATGGTTTTTTGTCCTCTGAGGGGTTTTCTGGGATTTTTAAGTTTAGGAATAGTTCATCTAGTAATTTTAGTCCTTTTCCTGTTACTGAGGATGTTTCTATTATTGGTACGATATGTTGGTTCATCTTCTCTGATACTAATAATGCATCTGACTTGTTTTTGACCTTGAATGGTATTCTGCCCACGAGTTTGAGCAATTCTGATATTTTTTCATGGACTTTCTGGACTTTGCCTTCTCCTACTATGTCTGTTTTTGTTATGGCTACTATTACGGGTAATTCCATTGCTAGGATGATTCCTAAGTGTTCTCTTGTAATATGGGTAGGTCCTTGGTCTGCCGCGACCGTTAAAAGGCCATAGTCTAGTTTCTGGCCTACTATGCCCCTTATTGTTGTTCTAAGCCATGGCTCGTGGCCTACTGTGTCGACAAATGATATTATCCTCTCACATTTTTCCATGAGCTCGGATTTTTCTTTTTTGTCAAGTGGATTGTCTAAGCGGATTGGTTTACCGTCTAGGAAACCGTATATCGCGAATGAAAGGTCTGCTGACAGTCCTCTTTCTATTTCATGTTTCTGGGTATCTAGGAATATGCGGGTTTTTCCGGTTCCATCATCGAGTATTCCAGTTGTCAGGCTCCCTAAGAGCGTGCTTTTACCATGGTCGACATGTCCTGCGACTCCTATGACAACATGCTCTTTTTTGAATGAATTTTTCCATCCTATGGTAACTTCGGCTATTTTACCATTGTCTAGTGAGTATTGGTTCACCTCTTCTATACATGCCCCTATCTCTCGACTTAAAACATTTAGAACGTGAATTGATTCTTGGAGTTCTTTCTTGGGAAGGCCTGTTAAGCTCCCATCATCTTCAACACCAAGTAGGTAGATTGCTTTGCCCTTTCCCTTTTCCATCCTATATTTCATCTGGGATATTAGTTGTTTTCTCCTATCCTCGTTAAGATGATATGGACTTTTGAGGGCTTTTTTAAATTCTATGTTCCTTCTTTCACCCTTTTTGGTGAAGGATTTCAAATCCTTGATCATTTCCGATCATTCTATTTTCTTTTTTAAAAATCCGCCGGGTCCATATTTTTCTTCTTGCAATTTTCTGACCATATAAGCTGCATCTTGAAAACTTTCAACTTTTCCAAGTATCCGGCGACTTTTAACCTTTACAGTCTTCCCACATACGCACTTACGAGTTTTAACACCTTCACGTGCATATAATGCTCTTCCACAATCGCATCTAAATACTAAGTACATTCTTTAACCGGCTCCTATTAAATTTTACCGATCATTGGAAGTATGATCTGTGGTATTGTGAGGAATGTTCCTATGCTGCAGCCAAGATTTGCACCTGCAACAACAAGCATGACTCTGAAAAGATTGTTTTCCCAAAGGTCGCGGAGACTATCACACTTATTCAAATTTTCAAGGTCTTCGAAGCTGACATTTCGCAGCTTAGCTTCCATTAACCCTGCGGCTAGGAGCGGATGCAGTACCGTCATCGGCGCTACAAGGAATGCTATCAGAGCAGATTTGAGCCTTGAACCAGCCACTAATGACCCAATAAACGCGAAGCCCCCTGTCAAGAGCACAAATTTAAGGATGTCGCCTTGTATGTTCACCCCTGAAAGGAATGCTAAAACAAAAGGTACAATTAATAGGAGAGGGATAATTAGTACTGTTTCCTTAAAGTGGACTTGTGTTGTTTGAAGGATAAGAGTTCCGTGAGTGGAGGTATCTTCTCTGGATTTTGGAGGTAGTGTTTTATGCCTTTTTTGTGACCTGCCCCCACAACCGCGATCACTTTATCATCTGGGATCTCAAGTAATTTCCGGGCCATGTAGGCGTCCCTTTCATCTACTAGTACGTGATATGCCTGTGGTGAGATGTCTTTGAAATATTCCATAACCTCATCTAGAGTGTCTTCACTCTTTAAGCTTTCAACATCTTCTATTTCATCCCTTTTAAAGAATGATGCGAGTATATTAAATAAGAGCCTTAATTTTTCACGTAAACTCATGGAATCGATTATTCTTTGCATGGTTATCCTTATGTCCCTGTCTATGAGGGCTATCTTCGCACCCACTTCTTCCGCGGCTTCTATGGCCGCTAACATCTCAGATCCAGGTTTCACACCCAGCTCATCACCTATCTTATTCTGTAGGTATGTTAAAAGTCCGCTTATAATGAAGAGGCTGATGTTCTCTCCTCTGATCAAATCTTTAACTGAAAGTTGGTCATCTTCTTTTAGTCCTAATTTTTCCCTCATGAGTTTTTGGTATCTTCCAACATCTAATTCGACAGCCACAACGTCTGGTTTTTCAGAATGTATAATCTCTTTCACTTCTTCTATGCTATTTTTTGACACGTGGGCTGTCCCTATTATCTTCAGCTGTTCTATTTCCATGGAATATCACTAATAATTATTTGTAGTTTTTTATTATTCCATCATATATGGGGACATTACCTGAAATGTTCCTTTGGATGGAAAATTTCACATCCTCAAAGAATCCAAGTTTTTTCAACTTCAAGGCAGAACTTGAGTTTAATATCATATTATCAACTATTTTTTTATCACGGGCTGCGATCAGGGCAGCCTTCGCAAATTCATCAAGTCGAAAATCTCTCAGATAGTATATTATTTCGCCTGCCGTGAGGAAATCTTCGATGGCGAATCTGCCATTCACGCCAACCATGATTATTTCTATCTCATTATTTGCAAGTTCAACAGCTGCATGTGCCACTGCCTTTGCATTTATAATGGAGCCTATCAAGGCCCTGGATCTTAAATTTTTAAGTATCCGGGTACCATTACTTGTTGTGAGGATCAATGTTTTGCCTTTGTAGTTTTGTATTTGGAGCGGTGAATTTCCTATGAAGCCTTCGATTGTTTCACCACCACGTTCACCTGCAAGCAATCCACCGGTTTCCTTTGAAATTTTAAGAGCTTCCTCCACGCTCCCTGCGGGTATTATTCTCTTGAAGTTATCTAGGGCCATTGTTATTGTTGTACTGGCCCTTAGCAGATCCACCATGATAGCAAGATCCTGTGTGGTTGACCTTTGATGGGTTAAAATGACCCGCACCCTATTCACCCTAAATTTATATCCTTTAACTAGATTAAAAGGATGTAATATTGACTCTGGTGACGTTACATGAAGATTGTTATCACGCCTATGTGTAAAGGTATACTTGATATTATGGGGGTGGATGAGTATATTGTAGCCAGGGATCCTGACACTGAGGATCCTGACCTTGCTATAGTACTATCAGAGACTAGAACGCGTTCAAGGGCTCTCAGATTAAAATTGAACACATTCCCGCAGATCAAGGAGAGTATACATATCGTCTCAGAAACTTTGAAAGCATATGGTCTAGAATATGGATCTTTCTCTGAGATAAATTTTAGGGTATGCTCGCCATGGTGGGATGACCCTCGCCCATTACAAGAGAGGAACAAAAAGATAAAAATAAAAGTTTATTCAAATTTTCTTAGAGATATCATTGAACATATGGGTTATAGTATAGTTGAGGATAATCCTGATTATATAGTCTATCCTGATTACATGGAAATAAAAGAAAAAGGGGAAAAGGTAAAGGTTCCATCGCATTATAATCTGCCATTGGACCCTGTTAAAAGGGCCTTGGTAAGATATAAGATATTGGAGAAGAGATTATGTATGAAACATTAACTTATGTTGGTGGTGTGCACCGCCACGAGGAAATGGANGAACTTATCGAAGACCTTGGAGGTTTCGTCCTCCAAGAGAATATGCTACAGATGGACCTTATATTAACACTTGCTGTTCCAATAGAGGATGTTGAAAAGGTTAAAGAGAAGGCCAGGGAATTGCTAGGGGAGGTTAAAGTAGCTCCAATGGCTGGTACAGAGATTGTTGTTGTGTCACCTACACTTGCAAGGCATCATCTGCCACATGCAGCTTGCGATATCGCAGAGTATTTTAGAAGATATGGAGCTAAAGATAACATGATAGGATTGGCTAGGGGTGCTGGCAAGGGGATATCGAGGATATCAGGGGAGGAGAAACAGCTTATAAACGAACACGACCTCGCGGTTTTCGCCCTTGGAAATTTCAAACATTGTATAAAAGAGAAAACGCACCTTTTTGAGGGTATAAATGTGCCGGTGGTTGTTACAGGCGCCCCCAAGCTCAAGGTGGAGGAGCTTCCAGGTGCAACAGCATACATTAGTGGTTTTGGCAGGATACCACGACGCCTTAAAAGAGGTGAGAACATAAGAGCCTTGAAGAAGCTGGTTAGGGTTGTTGAGGAAATTCTTGATAACAGAAGGAGGGAGATGGCTGAGGATCCGCCACTTCTTCCCCCGATAGTTGTTAAAAGCGAGATCGAACATCAGGTGCATGCCATAAAAAGTGTTNATTCCCCGACACCAGTTACAAGTCAACTTGAGGGTGTCCGCGTTAAATTAAACTATGAGCGCTACCATAAAGATATAGAAAATGTTAAAGTAGATGATTATAAACTGAAGGATATTGCAGAGATAAAACCTTCGGTGATGTATAATTATATTCTCGTGAAAGTTCTACCAGAAACCTCACTACTCTAGTGATATAAGTGAAAAGGATCATAGGAATCCTATTCTTTATACTAATATTAACTTTAGCTTATACTTTGTTGAATTTTTATGTTTTAGTGTCTATAGGTGCTGAGAATATATGGTTAACACTTTTTGTTTCCGCGGCTTTACCTATAGCTATAATAGGTGAACAGAAATTCCCATCTTTTTTTTAGCAGGATGTTGTATGTTTTTTCCATGACATGGCTTGGGATCCTATTAATGTTTTGGACAAACTTGATTGTTGACTTTTTTAAGATCTTATATATATCCTCCCAAATATGGAGGGGGCGTATCTAGTAGCTCTTTTTATAGGCCTTTTTTTCGATTTTTAACAGTGCAAGGATTAAAATAAAGTACGTGGACATACCTTTAGAGGTTCCGTGTGAGGTTACATTGGTACAACTTTCAGATCTTCATATTGGGTCTATAAGGGGGTGAAAGTTTCCTAGAAATGATAAAAGATAAGGTGAACAAACTAGAAGCGGGTGCGGTTCTTATAACCGGAGATTTTGCTGATGGGAGCTCACCTATCGACAATTCTGTATTAAAACCTCTTGAAAATTTTTTGTTTCAGGAAATCATGATGTATATGCTGATAGAAAGAAGGTCTATCATCTATTAGAATCTGTGGGCGTGACAATACTGGATAATAGGTGTGTAAAGTTTAGGGGTTTGCAACTTGTAGGTGTGGGATATTATATACAACGTGGGATCCTAGGAGTTTTATTGGAGCAGGTTGAGTTTAGGAGGGATCTTCCAACTATTTTACTTCATCATCTCCCTACTGAGTGAGATACCGCACAAAAGTGGGGTGTTGACATTCAATTGTCTGGTCACACGCATGGTAGACAGTTTTATCCGTTCAATTTTATTGTTAGGTGGATGTTCCCATACTTTTCAGGCCTTTATGAAAATTCAGGCAGTTACCTTTATGTATCGGCGGGTACGGGTACTTGGGGGCCTCCGATGCGTCTTGGATCATCTAATGAGATTGTGGCCTTTAGATTGAAACCATAATGTTTAAATACTAATTTTGAATATATATTCNAAATGTGCCGAGACCAAGAAGACACAGGAGAATCCTAACAAAACCACCAATCACATGTTTNAAGCCGAACATAGGATCGGATAAACTAATAGAAGTGACATTAGATGAATTTGAAGCCATAAGACTCAAAGATTACCACAATATAAAGCAAAAAAAAGCTGCAGAGATAATGGGAATATCACAACCCACATTTCATCGTATAATAACGTCAGCACGCTCAAAGATCGCGAAAGCCTTGGTCGAAGGCAAAGCAATAATCTTAAAAGGGGGTGATTATATCACAGACAAAAAAAGATACAAATGCTCAGACTGCCAATTTGAATGGATATCACCCAAAAAAGAATACAAAAAATGTCCAGACTGCGGATCAGAAAACATAATCATAATAGGGGAAGATATAATGCCTGGAAGATTTGGCATACGAAGAGGAATGGGAGGAGGTATGAGAGCCGGCCCACCACGCGCTTGCAAATGCATCGAATGCGGATATGAAATGCCAAAAACCCCAGGAGTGCCGTGCAGAACCGAAAGATGTCCAAAATGTGGCGGAGTAATGTGCGCCACCGACTAAAGGAGAAGCTAAAAAAATGAAAATATGTATTCCTGTATTAGAAGATAATGGGATGGACTCTAAAGTTTCAGAACATTTCGGAAAAAGTCCATTCCTCGCTTTTTATGACGATGAAACATCAAAACTTGAAATAATTAGAGTATCAGGGAAACATGGTGGAGGCCAGCAGACAATGGCAGAGATACTCCTAGATTCAGGCGCTGACATCCTTATATGTTCAAATATAGGGCCAAGGGCCATGGATTTACTTAGAGGACGCGTATACGTTTTAACAGGGGCTGCTGGTGATCTAAAAGGAGTGCTCCAATCATTTAAGGAGAAGAGTTTATAATTAAAATTTGTAAAAGGAGAGTGTTTTTCAATTGGATCAGGAGCAAGCTCAAAAACTGGCTATCATGAAACAGGACATAGAAATAGCAAAGGCAATGTCTAATATAAAACATAAGGTCGTGGTGATGAGTGGAAAAGGTGGAGTAGGTAAAACCACGGTCACAATCAAGCTTGCCGAAGCATTCAACCAAGAAGATTACAACGTATGCATACTAGACGCGGATCTACATGGTCCTAACGTTCCAAGGATGATGGATATTAAAAAGGCAGATATCACATTAACAGAAGACAAGAAAATGAAGCCCATCACCAAAGCGGGTATTAGCGTCGTGTCAATAGAATTCTTCCTACCATCAGAGGATAGTCCTATAATATGGAGAGGGCCGAGAAAGACAGGCACAATAAGACAGTTACTTGCAGAGGTTGACTGGGATAATATTGACATTTTACTCGTTGACAATCCACCAGGGACAGGTGATGAACCCCTCACAATTCTACAGTCAATACCAAATATTGACGGGGCTATTATCGTCACAACACCCCACATTATTTCGCTCCATGACGTGAAAAAGTGTATTAACATGGTTAAAAAATTGAAAATTCCTATCCTAGGGATAATCGAGAACATGTCATATGTTCAGTGCCCCAAGTGCGGAGAAAGGCTCTTCATTTTCGGCGAAAATGGTGGAAAACATTTAGCCGAAGAATTTGACCTCCCACTTTTGGCCAGAATCCCCTTCAATTTAAACATGGGAAAATCCGCTGAAACTCCACCTACGCCAGAATCAGAGATATTCAAAAATATAATAAAAAAGATAAAAAATAGAGGTTTATAGGATGAGAATAGCTTTGCCATCCTCTGGAGATGATATTAAATTGGAGGTTAGTCGTGTTTTTGGCCGCGCAAGATCCTTTATCATAGCTGAATTAAAAGATGGGGAAATAGAATCCTTTAATAGTATTGCGAATCCGGCGGAGCCGGTATAAAAGCCGCTCAACTAATTGCAAATGAAAGAGTAGATGTTATAATATCTAATGCTAGGTCTAAACGCCTTTGAACTTTTGAATAATTTGAGCATAAAAGTTTACAAGTCAACTCAAGGATCTGTCGAGGAAAACCTGAAACTTTTCAGTCAAGGGAAACTCCAAGAAATAACATCCCCAGCCGCTGCACGCGGGAGAAGAGGTCGCAGGATCCAATAGAGGTGATAAGTATAAGGCCATTAATGGTGGGTATAACCGGCGGAAAAGGGGGTACCGGAAAATCAACCATAGCACGTTCAAAAAATTCAAAGTATTACTTGTAGACGCAGATGTTGAATGTCCAGATGATCACATAATCCTATTAGCAAAACGGGAGAAAATAAAGGATGTTACAATTACCGTCCCTTCATTTGACCATTCCAAATGTCTTATGTGTGGTGAATGTTCTAGAGTGTGCCGAGAACATGCAATAGTCCATATCCATGATCATTACCCTATTTTATCGAGGATAGATGTAACGGATGCGGCACCTGCATCTTAGCATGTCCAAATAAATCCATAAAGACTGATAAAAAGGTTATAGGCTCATTGTACAAGGGCTCATTAAACAGAAGGTATCCTGAAGAGCTTCGAGGAAACTTCACCCTCATTTCAGGTGAAATAAAGACGAATATTGCATCTAGCGCGGGTGTGGTTGACGCTGCAATTGATGCGGCAATAAATTCTCATAAACCAGACTTTATTATTATTGACACAGCAGCTGGTGTGCATTGTAATGTAATCCACGCTCTACTTGATATTCACATCACATTTGCTGTTACAGAGCCAACACCTTTAGGGGCTCATGACCTCAGACTAATCATCAAATTATTGAAAAAGCTTGGCATAGACTCACATATACTTAACCGTTCAGGGATAGGTGATAATACTACCTATATCAAATATCTGAGAAATCAGAGATACCAATCGTGGCTGAAATACCCTATTCTGAAACTGTTCTCCGCGCCTATTCAAAAGGGGAACCCTTTAAAGTCCCAGGCATAAATAACATCATAGACGTGGTTGAATCAGCAAGGTGTTAATAGTGAAGGAGATATGTGTTCTCTCAGGGAAAGATGGCGCGGGAAAGACCAGTATAATCGCTTCAATCGCTATTTTACTTGCCAATAAAGAGAGTATTGTTGCATGCGATTGTGACGTGGATGCGCCGAACCTTGCACTTCTTCTCGGCAACCCTAATAAAATTTA
>JGI26787J52750_100050_pt1 | contig 14010 bp, 23 predicted proteins | sample WilGeyfunne61714_FD_52750 | JGI IMG/M metagenome (IMG submission 52750)
GGTGCGCCGGTTTATACTTAAAGGGTTGAGGGGGTTGAGCGCCGGTATAAAAAGGGCCATTGTTCTTTCCCATCGCTTCTGTTTTTTTGGTTGCCCAGGAGGGATTCCCCTTAAACCGGAGAATATAATAAAATAATAAAATTGTCCACAGTTTGTATATAACTTGTGGATAACGGTGGGGAAAACCCGTGCATATAGAGATACGGGGAGCGGAGAAACTGAGCTTCAGGGAGAGACAAGTAGTGGTTTTAAAGGAGATGGGGTTGAGCAACGAAGAGGTGGCACGGAGACTGAATATCAACGGGAGCACAGTGGCCACCCTTTTCCATCAGGCCCGGGCGAAGGGGTATCAGGTGGTCATAGTGTTGCCTGGGGATATCTTGGGCCTCGGGGAGGAGGAAAGGGATGGGGAGCAAACGGAGTAAGAAGCCTTGGCTCAAAATATTGTTGCTGGGGGTGTTTTTATACCTATTTTTTTCCTTTTTTCGCCTGGTTTTAGGCCTTCAACAGATCAATGGGGAGATAAGGGAATATAGGCTGCAGAAGGAAGCCCTCCTGGCGGAAAGGGAAAGGCTGCAGGAGGAGCTGAGGCGCCTTCAGGACGAAAGCTACATAGAAAAGCTGGCCAGGGAACAGCTGGGGCTGTTAAAACCCGGAGAGGTGATGATAGTCCCTGCGGTCCCGGGGGAGGCCAAGCCCCACCTTCCCCCATCTTCCCCACGGGAATTTAAAGATTGAGCGATTGACGCCCTCCTATCCTTGGCCTATAATAGGGTTAGATTTTTTATTTTGGAGGGATTTTCAGTTTTATGTCTGTAAGGGTGGGCGCTGTAGTGGAGGGGATAGTTTGCGGGGTAGCCAAATTTGGCGCCTTTGTGGAGCTGCCCGGGGGTTTAAAGGGATTGGTGCATACATCCGAGGTGGCCGATCATTACGTGAAGGACATTAAGGATTATATCAAGGAGAGGGATCGCATAAGGGTAAAGGTAATAGGGATAAGCCCAGAAGGGAAGATCAGCCTATCCATAAAGCAAGCCGATTCCTGGTATCAACAGGGCCGAGGACAGGGGAAAGGGGTCAAGGAGAAATCCTTCGAAGAAAAGCTGGCCAAGTTTCTCAAGGAAAGTGAAGAACGCTTGCAGGACCTGAAGAAAACCACCGAATCCAAGAGGGGTGGGCGCAGACCAGCCCGCCCGGAGTGGTAGTCCCTTAAAAATAGGAGCTTTCCAAACAAATGGGGTACCCTGAGGGGTACCCTTTTTAGGGGGGGCCCTGAGATGCCTTGTTATGCTGCCATAGATGTGGGTTCCAATTCGGTTCGCCTGTTGGTGGGAGAGGTGGAGGAGGGAAAGGTAAAGCCTCTTTTTTTTACTTTGAGGATGACCCGGCTCCTGGGTGGGGCTAAAGGGGGGAATCTGGAGAAAGGGGCTATAGAGAGGACGGTAGAAGCGGTAGAGGAACTGGTGAGCTTGGCCCGCAACTATCAGCCTGAGGATATAATCTGCGTAGGTACCAGCGCCGTGAGGGAAGCCCCCAACGCCGATCTGTTGTTCTCCTCTTTGGAAAAAAGTCTGGGATTGAGGTTGAAGGTGATAGGGGGGGAGACGGAGGCCCGGTTGAATTACCTGGGGGTTCTCTCCGGGTTCCCCCAGCTTCAGGTTAAACCCCTGGTGGTGGATATAGGCGGGGGCAGCACAGAATTTTCCTGGGAAAAAAACGGGCTGCAGCTGGTAAGCCTTCCCCTGGGGGCAATGCGGGCCACGGAAGAAAACCTGTCGGAGGAGGATATGAAAATCCTTTTAAGACCGATCTTGGAAAAAATATCTAAAGAGGCGGCCGAGAGGATTATAGGCACAGGGGGTACCATAACTTCCCTAGCGGCCATGGATTTGGCCTTGAAGAAATATAAGCCCGAATTGGTACACGGCCACTATCTGCCCACAGAGGTGGTGGAAAGATGGTATCGCAAACTGAAGGGCATGTCTTTAGAGGAGCGTAAGCGGCTCCCGGGCCTTCAACCCCAACGGGCCGATATTATAGTGGCGGGGGTTGCTATTTTATGGTGTATCCTTCAGGGCCTTAAGGGGGAAGGTATTTGGGCCAGCGAGAGCGATCTCCTCTGGGGGGTGCTATTGGCCAGGTCAGAGGGGGCTTTAGAGCCATGAAGTTAATCGTGGCCATGACCGGAGCCACCGGTGTCCTCTACGGNATAGAATTGCTGAAGGCTTTGAAAAAGGCCGGAGCAGAGGTGCATTTGATTTTAAGCCGGTGGGCTGAAGAGACCGTAAAACTGGAAACCCCTTTCTCCCCAGAGGAAGTGAAGGCCCTGGCTTCCCGCTCCTATGCCCAGGATGATCTGGCTGCCCCCTTGGCCAGCGGATCTTTTTTGCACCAAGGGATGATAATAATCCCCTGCAGCATGAAGACCCTGGCGGCCATAGCCCATGGTTATGCCGATAACCTCATCGTGAGGGCTGCGGATGTGACTTTGAAGGAGCAGAGGCCCTTGATACTGGTGCCCAGGGAAACTCCATTGAGCGCAATCCATCTGGAAAATATGCTGAAGCTGGCCCGTCTAGGGGCCCTCATCTTGCCCCCTATGCCGGCTTTTTACTATAGGCCCCAGAGCATCGAGGAACTGATATACCATCTGGTGGGCAAAATATTGGACCATCTAGGGTTGGAACACGGTTATACCGCTCGGTGGCGGGGTATTGAGTTGATTTAGGGGGGCGGCGTCCGCTGTTCCTGAAGGCTCCAATCCTGTATACAATTGAAAGAGTTTTACCGCCAATTGGGTCATGGTCCCGTAGTAGCCGTCGGCAGGGCCGAATACGTAAAACCCCTTACTTCTCAACAACAACTGTAGGGTCACCACTTCAGGGGAATTCTTACCCGGTTTTAAGGGGCCTTTGATAGGGGTTAAGGGGCCCTTTACAATTACTGGAGTACCCAGGGGTATCAAGGGATAAACTTCCTCTATATCCTCGTTGTACATGCGAAAGCAGCCGCCGGAGGAGGCTCACCCTATGGACCACGGTCTGTCGGTACCGTGAATACCATAATTTCCCCAAGGGACGTTCAACCCCAACCAGCGGGTTCCCAGTTCAGGGGCAAGGGGTATGGCTTTCTCCACAATTTTCCATTCCCCTACGGGGGAAGGGGAGCGCCCCTTGCCCACCGCTATGGGATAATGACGCCATAACTCCCTATCGGTGTAGAGATAAAGGGTGAACTGCTCCATATCGATCACTATTTTTATTTTTTTATTTTTCGAAAAAGGGGGTGAGGGCGGCCGTTTTTGCAAGCAGGATTTTATGAGGTGCTCCCAGGTAATCTTATCGGCCTTGCCGCTGACGGGTAAGCCCTGATCCCGCTGAAAGTTTTCCACAGCCTTCTGGGTACAGGTGTCATACAAGCCGCTGTAGGGCCCAAAGAAATAGCCCAGCCGGGCTAGGCGCATCTGCAGTTCCAAAACTTCCAGGCCTTCCATGGGCGGATGGGTAAAATTCTAAAACCCTCGGGGGAGAGGCTCCATAGGCCGTCGCTTCGGGGCCTCCCCACAAAAAGAGCAGGAAGGACAGCCACAAGAGGGCCTTACCCTTCAAAGCAGACCACCTCCCCTTAAAAGATATGTCATCTGCCAGGAATTAAAAGGGGCTAACCGGGGGAGATTAAACAAAAAATATAGAAGGGGTTCTTCATGATCTGGGCTGTTATTCTGGCTCTTTTTTCCGGAGTGGCCATGGCGGTTCAGGGCTCCCTGAATTCGGCTTTGGGGAAGCTTATAGGGTTCTTGGAGGCCGCCCTGTTGGTGCATTCCACCGCTACCTTGTTTCTGCTCATGATCCTTTTGCCTTCTTTCCGACAAGGGGACCTGGTTAGAATGATTTCCATCCCTTGGTATTTGTGGCTGGGAGGGATGGTGGGCGTTTTTATCACCTACAGCGTGGTGGCCACCATTCCCAGGCTGGGGGTGGCCCTGACCACTGCCATAATCATAGCCGGGCAGGTGACCACCGCCCTCCTTACAGATCATCTGGGCCTTTTCGGCCTGGAAAGGCTGCCCTTCACTTGGGTAAAGCTGCTGGGGCTGGTACTATTGATCTTGGGGGCCAGGTTGATGTTGAGTTCTTGACAAACAAAAAACTTTTGGTCATAATAGATAAGGCAATGGCGGTGTAGCTCAGGTGGTTAGAGCATGCGGCTCATACCCGCAGTGTCGTAGGTTCGAGTCCTACCACCGCCACCAGTCCGGGGCCCGTTGGTCGAGTGGTTAAGACACCGGTCTTTCAAGCCGGCGGCAGGGGTTCGATTCCCCTACGGGCCACCATACTTAGGAAAAACTAGTTTTTTGGCGGATTTGCCTCCTCAGAAGTCCGGTGGTTCTGAGGAGGTTGTTTTTTATGGGCATCAAGCTTAAGTATCTCAAAGGCCTCTTCAACTGGTGTATACTCAGGGCTCCCTTCCGCCAATCCACCCCAGGACATAAAGAAGGCCAAAGAAGATCTGATCAATAAGACATGTCCCCCTGGAGGGTAAAGGAGGCTTTAATTTTATCTGACCCAACCCGACAAAATTTTGCCAATAAATGGTTTATAATGGGTTCAACCAAGGGCGAAAGGCGGTGGGCTTATGTCTGGCAAATTAGGAGCCCTTCCCTGGGAAACCAAAGGGGCTTTTAAAACCTCCCTCCGGCTTACGGTGGCGGCAACCATGCTGGTGGCCTTTTTGTTTTCCAGGGCTGCCCTGATGCAGGAACTCCATCCCTTTGGGCCTTCCCTGGTGGTATTTTTGGGGGTCTTCAACCCCTCCTTGATATGGCCTGCGGTTCTGGCTGCCATAGCCGGCAGTTATCGAGGAGTATGGGGGAGCTTTATATCCAATCAATGGGGCTGTTTTTATCCTTCTGGGGATGGTTCTGACCTTTTACCCCTAGGGGCCCAAAACCCATTTTTATCCCAGCCTCTTGGCCCCCACAAGTTTATTCCTGGTTAAGGGGTTGGCCTTGCTCCTGCGGGGATCCCCTCCCTACGGTTGGATACAGGTGCTCTTCGAAGCTTTTTTGTCCTGGGGATTGGCCCAGATTTTTATAGAAGCCCTCTCTACTCCTCGGTTAGAGGAAAGGATGTTGGGATTAGGGCTTTTCCTCGCAGGGATTCTGCTGGGGATCCAGGGGATCAGGTTCATGGGGGTCTCCTGGCAGCTGCTTTTGACCTACTATTTCTTGCTCCTGGCCTCTTTGGCGGGGGGGAGCGGGTATGGGCGCTGCCTGGGGAGCGGCTTTGGGGTTGTTGCCCAGCCTTGCTCAGTTTGCCCCTCCCCTTTTGGCAGGGCTCCTGGCTTTCGTGGGGTTGGCCGCGGGCTACCTTAGGATATGGGGCAAGCTGGGGGTGCTGGGAGGATTCCTTTTGAGCCAACTCCTTCTGGACCCTTATTTCTTGGGACAAGAGGGGATTGCCCTGAAGGAGTGGGGAGGGGCTGCTTGCCTGTTTCTTTTGACCCCCCTTCCCTGGTAAGCTGGTTAGAGGGGTGGCTCAACATCCCCAGGAACGGGGAGGAAGGGTCTAAACCCGGCCTGTTGAGATTAAAAGAGGCCATAAAAAGCCTATCATGGCACTTGAAATTTTCGGACTTCACCGAAAGCCCGGCCCTGACCGTGCAGAAGATCAGGGAAGAGGTCTGCGGGACCTGCAGCCTCCACAAGCTGTGCTGGGAAATGGAAGGGGATGAGACGCTGGCTTTGGTTCAAAACCTGTTGGGAGCTGAAGGGCTGAAAACCAGAGCAGAGCTGCCGGAATGGTTTCGATCCCGCTGCCCCAGATCCCGTCAATTCCTGGCTTTCTCGCGGACTTTCCTCGTCCCCGAGGAGAGGTATTATCCCCAAGGGGCCCTTAAAGACTGGCTGGCCAGCACCCTGGACCATCTGGTTTGCCTGATGGAAAGGGAACCCCTTTCTCCCCAGGGGGCAAATCCCCCCTGGACTGTACAGCTGGGGGCGGCTTACACGGTTAGATTTAGATCCAATTTTTTTCCGGGGACAGCTTCGCCGCCTTTTCCCTGGAGGGGGGTAAACAGGTGCTAGTGCTGACGGACGGCATGGGCGCGGGTAAAGAGGCCTATACCATAAGCACCGCGGCCGTAGAGCTGATAGGGAACCTGCTCTCGGCGGGTTTTGCTCCGGAGATGGCCCTAAAAACATTTTATATCTTAAAAACTTCCCCAAAGAAATATTCACCAGTTGCGATCTCTGCATAATAGACGCCGTGGCCAGAAGGGCTTCTTTTTACAAATGTGGGGCCTGCCCCACGTTTATAAAGAGAAAGGGAAAAATTAAAACTGTCAGCCCCACCTCCCCCTTCCTTCCCCTGGGTATTGTGGAGGATTTCTGCATTGAAGGGCTGGAGGAAGATTTGGAGGAAGGGGATATTTTGGTCATGGTAAGCGACGGTATGTTGGAGGCCCACGGAGAGATAGAAGAAAAGGGCAGACGGGTGGTGAAAGCCTTGCAGAGGCTGGAGTCCGCCCATCCCCAGGAAATAGCCAACCGGATTTTAAAACAGGCTTGCGCCCTTTTAGAAGGACGGCCCAGGGACGATTTGACCGTGGTGGTGGCCCTCATAGGGGAAGGATAAAGCCCCTTCGAAAGAGAAATAGAGCCAATAAAGGCCTCTCGAGGGGAGAAGATATGCTGGAGACCGTCAGGGCCACCATAAGCCGTTATAAATTGATCCTTCCAGGGGAAAAAATAGTGGTGGGGGTTTCTGGGGGGCCCGACTCCCTGGCCCTGCTCCATTCCCTTTATATTCTGCGGGAAGAACTGGATTGCGCCCTGCACGTGGCCCATCTAAATCACGGATTGCGTCCCGATGCCCAGGAGGACGCCCTTTTTGTAAAGGACCTGGCAGAAGGGTGGGGCTTGCCCTTTACCATAGAAGAGAGGGACGTAATGGCCTACAAGAAAGAAAAAAAGATGACGGTGGAAGAGGCGGCCAGGGAGGTGCGCTACATCTTTTTGAGAGAGGTTTTGGAAAGGGTGGGGGGGCAAAAGATAGCGGTGGGGCATCAGGCGGATGATCAGGCGGAGACAGTGCTGCTGAATCTGCTCCGGGGCAGCGGACTTACGGGCCTAAAAGCCATGTTGCCCCGTAGGGACAACATAATAAGGCCACTGCTCTTCGTATCCCGGCAGGAGATAGAGGATTACTGCCGCCAGGCGGGCCTGACCCCTCGCTGGGATTTCACCAACGTGGATACAGTTTACAGGAGAAACAAGATAAGGTGGGCCCTTTTGCCTTACTTGGCCCGGGAGTTCAATCCCCGGATAGTCCAGGTATTGAGCCGCACCGCGGTTATCCTGCAAGAAGAAGAAGAATTGCTTTCTTCTTTGGCGGAAAGGGCTCTGGCTGAATGTTTGGAGCAAAAAGGAAAGGGCGGGGTAATCCTGGACCGGGAAAAGTTTTTATCCCAGCCTTCAGCCTTGCAACGACGGGTCTTGCGCTTGGTGGCCCTTACCTTGGGGAGCTCGGTGGGTTTTGAGGCAGTGGAAAGGGCCAGGGAACTGGCGGAAAAGGGAGGGGGAGCAACTTGGCCGGGCAACATTGGCCTGGTATTTCAAGGAAAACATATGCGCTTCTTCCTTCCCCCTTCTCCTCCGGAGGAGCTCCGGTATCTTTATACTTTGAAGGTCCCGGGGGTTACCCCTGTTCCTGAGGCAGGCATCTGTCTGGAAGCGGAAATCGTTTCTCCCCCTTTTGCCTTTGGATCCCCAGATGAGGCCTGGCTTGATTGGGATAAACTGGAGCCCCCTTTGCTGATCCGGAACTGGCAGCCGGGGGACTATTTCCATCCCCTGGGATTGGGGGGAAAAAAGAAATTGCAAGATTTTTTTGTAGACGCCAAAGTTCCCCCCCCTCAAAGGCACAGGATACCGCTCCTGGTGAGCGGAGATAAGATAGCCTGGGTGGTGGGTTACAGGCTGTCGGAGGATTTTAAAATAACCTCCTCCACCAGGAAGGCCCTGCGGATCAAAATTAAACCTTGTAATAAACAGGAAGAGGGAAATTGCAACGGGTATTCGCCTATGTTAAAATAGAAAGACATGGAAATTACAAGCCAAGGTGCGGAAGTTAGCCGCACACCTAAGTATTCGCCTATGTTAAAATAAAAAGACATGGAAAGCATAAAATATCAGGGAGGTTATCCCTTTGGATAAAATCTTTAAAAATTTGGCCATATATCTTTTGATAGTCCTTTTAACCGTGGCCTTTATAAAACTCACCTCGCCCACTGATAAGCCGGTGGAAGAGTGGACCGTAACCCGCTTTTATGAGGCTATAGAAGAGGGGCAGATCAAAGAGGTAACCCTCATACCCTACGATAATATCATCAAGGTGGAAGGGGTTTTGAAGAATAACGTGCGTTTCACCACCAATGTCCCCTCTTCCGCTGGTCTTACCGAGCGTTTAATAGCCCACAAGATCACCACCAAGACCCAGCTCCCTCCCCAGACCCCTTGGTGGGCCAACCTCCTGGGAAGCCTGCTCCCCCTCCTGCTTTTGCTGGGGCTGTTCTTTTTCCTCCTGCAGCAAACCCAAGGGGGCGGTTCTAAGGTGATGCAGTTCGGCAAGAGCCGGGCCCGTCTGGTTACAGCGGATAAGCGGAGGGTCACCTTCAACGATGTGGCGGGGGTGGACGAGGCTAAGGAGGAGCTGCAGGAGGTGGTGGAGTTCCTCAAGAATCCCCGCAAATTCAACGAACTGGGGGCCCGCATCCCCAAAGGTGTTCTCTTATACGGGCCTCCGGGGACAGGCAAGACCCTGTTGGCCAAAGCGGTGGCGGGGGAGGCAGGGGTGCCCTTCTTCAGCATAAGCGGCTCCGATTTTGTGGAGATGTTCGTCGGGATAGGCGCTTCCCGGGTCAGGGATCTTTTTGAACAGGCTAAGAGAAACGNCCCCTGCATTGTGTTCATAGACGAGATAGACGCGGTGGGCCGCCAGAGGGGGGCTGGCCTAGGGGGAGGCCATGACGAGAGAGAACAGACTTTGAACCAGCTGCTGGTGGAGATGGACGGATTCAATGCCAACGAGGGCATAATAGTGATAGCTGCCACCAATCGGCCCGACATCCTGGATCCAGCCCTGCTGCGGCCCGGGAGATTTGACCGTCAGATAATGGTGGATATCCCCGACATAGAGGGGAGGAAGGCTATCCTCAAGGTGCACTTGAGGGGTAAGCCTTTGGAGGAAGATGTGGATCTGGAAGTTTTAGCCCGGCGCACCCCTGGATTCACCGGGGCTGATCTGGCCAACATGGTCAATGAGGCAGCCCTTTTGGCCGCCAGGAGGAACAAGAGGAAAATAGGCATGGCCGAATTGGAAGAGGCCATAGAGAGGATAATCGCTGGGCCGGAGAAAAAGTCCAGGGTGATGAGCGATTACGAAAAGAAGCTGGTGGCCTACCACGAGGCGGGCCATGCGGTGGTGAGCTATTATCTGCCCAACGCTGACCCCCTGCACAAGGTGTCCATAATACCTAGAGGCCATGCCGGGGGTTATACCCTTCTTTTGCCCAAAGAGGACAGGCGCTATCTCACCAAGTCCCAGATTTTGGATCAGGTGACCATGCTCTTGGGGGGCAGGGTGGCGGAAGAATTGGTTTTAGAGGAGATCAGCACCGGAGCCCATAACGACCTGGAAAGGGCCACCGATCTCATAAGGAAAATGATCACCGAATTCGGCATGTCTGAGGAATTGGGCCCCCTCACCTTCGGCAGGAGGCAGGATACCGTATTTCTAGGCCGGGATATAACCAGGGACAGGAACTACAGCGAGGCCATAGCCTTTGCCATCGACAAGGAGGCCAGGAAGATCATAGATAGCTGTTATGAAAGGGCCAAGAAGATACTCCAGGAGCACCTGGAGGAATTGCACCGGGTAGCCCAGGCCCTGATGGAAAGGGAAACGCTGGAGGCAGCGGAATTCGAGGCGGTACTAAAAGGGGAGATGCCCCAGGGGAAGGGGGAACAGGATCAAAGTAAAAAATCCCTGGCGGTTAATCCCCAGCCCAGCCCTGCTCCGGCTTTTTCCAATGAGCCCCGCTTAACCCTGAACTGGGAGCAGACAAGATATTTCTATGGATATTTCTTCAGCCTGGGGAGGAGGAGCTGTTGGAGACCACTTTAGTGCCTGATAAAGCCCGAGGGAGTAGCTCGGGGATTGGTGGGGGAGATCATCAGCCGTTTCGAGAGAAAAGGGTACGAGTTGGTGGGGCTGAAGCTGTTACGACTTACCCAGGAGAAGGCCGAGGAGCTTTACGGGGAGCACAGGGGCAAACCCTTTTATCCCGAGCTGATAGGCCATATGACCTCCGGAAAGGTGGTGGGCATGGTCTGGCGGGGGCCAGGGGCAATAAGCGGGGCCAGGAAAATTATAGGCCCTACTGATCCCCGGGAAGCCCCTCCAGGAACCATCAGAGGAGACCTGGCTCTGGAGGTGGGGGCCAATCTCGTCCATGGCTCTGACTCCTTGGCCAGCGCCCAGAGGGAAATATCCATATTTTTCCAGAAGGGGGAGATGGAAGGCTGAAACCCGACCTCCCTCTAACAGAAATCTAAATTTATATTTTTACATTGAGCTAAAATTTTAGAGAGGGCCGGGGGTGGATTTCAGCATAAGGTACAGATTATACACAGGCGAACCGGAGGTTGGAATGCGCCCTTTTTAATCACCTCATGCCCCTGGTGACGCTGGGGGGCAGCAGTTCAGCCGTCTTGTTTTTTTCCTCCCTCTGTTTCGCCGGAGGGGGACCCCCAAGGGTATATCATAGGGTGGCATGTTTTGTGGGCTTCCTTTCTTACCCAGCTGATGGTGGCGGTTATAAAGAGGTGGGTGGGCAGGCAGCGGCCCTACCTGGTTCTTCCGGAAGCTGTTTGCCGGGACAAGCAATGGCGGGACTGTTCCTTCCCTTCTGGCCATACCGCCACCGGTTTTTCTCTGGCAATCATTTTTTCCCACTATTTTCCCCAGTTTGCCCCTTGGTTTTATTTAGGGGCGCTGTTTGTAGGCCTGAGCCGTGTTTATTTGGGGGTACATTATCCTTCCGACGTGTTGGGTGGAGCCCTTATAGGGATAACGGGCTTTCATATGAGCAGCTGGGTCCTCCCCTGGTTAAAGGGAATCATAATATTAAGAGGGGTGAAAATCGATTGAATATCAGCCTGNGTCCTCAAGAAGAAGGCATAGGGNCGCCCAGTAATGAGTACAAGATAAAAATAAGGGGATTAAATTTCTATTATGGCCTGGTTTGGGCCCTTAAAAACATCACNATGGATATAAGGGCCAATTCCATAACCGCCCTTATAGGCCCTTCGGGATGCGGCAAATCCACCTTCCTCCGCACCTTGAACCGCATGAACGACCTTATAGAAGGGACCAGGGTGGAGGGAGAGGTGCTGCTGGACGGCCAGAACATATACGATCCCAAGGTGGATGTGGTGCAGTTGAGGAAACGGGTGGGCATGGTGTTCCAGAAACCCAACCCTTTCCCCATGTCCATCTACGATAACGTGGCCTACGGCCCCAGGATTCACGGGATCCGCAACAAAAAGGTTCTGGACGAGATAGTGGAGCGAAGCCTTAAAGCCGCAGCCCTCTGGGAAGAGGTGAATGACCGCCTCCACCATTCTGCCCTCAGCCTTTCCGGGGGCCAACAGCAGAGGCTCTGTATCGCCAGGCTCTTGGCGGTGGAGCCGGAGGTGGTCCTGATGGATGAACCTTCTTCAGCCCTGGATCCCATCTCCACCTTGAAAATAGAAGAGCTCATAAAAGTATTGAAGAAAAAATACACCATTATAATAGTAACCCACAACATGCAGCAGGCAGCCAGGGTTTCTGATTACACGGCCTTCTTTTTGAATGGGGAGATGATCGAGTACGACGAAACAGGAACTATCTTTACCAGGCCTAAAGATAAGAGGACAGAAGATTATATTACAGGAAGGTTTGGTTAAGAGGCAAAGGGGGGAGCGGCATGTCCTTGGTTACCAGACAGGCCTTTCAGAAGGCCCTGGAGGATCTCCAGCAGGACATCTTGCGGATGGGAAGCGTGGTGGAACAGGCCATTGCCAAGGCGGTGGAAAGTTTGGCCAAACTGGATATAAAACTGGCGGAAGAGGTGGTCCAGGGAGACGCCATAGTGGATGAGATGTACCTCAAAATCGAAGGGGAATGCTTGAAGCTAATAGCTACCCAACAGCCCATGGCCAAAGATCTGAGGAGAATAGCTGCTGGCTTTAAGATAATCATCGATCTGGAGCGTATGGGGGATCATGCGGTGGATATCGCCCGTACCGCCCAGCGGATTGTGGAGCGGGGAGAGCCGTTACTGAAGCCCCTTATCGACATACCCCGTATGGCAGAATTGGCTCAGGATATGGTCAAGCAATCCCTGGACGCCTATGTAAAAGAAGACGTGGCCTTGGCTTATCAGGTTGCCCAGGCCGACGACCTGGTGGATAAGCTCCACAACCAGGTCTTCCGGGAGCTTTTGACCTACCTGATAGAAACCCCCAGGAATATAACCCAGGGCATATATCTCATATTGGTGTCCCTTTATCTGGAGCGCATTGCCGACCATGCCACCAATATAGCTGAGGAGGTCATCTACCTGGTCACAGGGGAAAGGAAAGAGTTAAACGACTAGCCAGAGGAAGGAAAGGCTATGGCGCCCATAACACCCCGGCAGAGTTTTGGACAGGAATTGGAAAACCTCCAGGGAAAGGTCTTGCAGGCAGGGACAGGTGTTGCCCAGGCCCTGGAGAAGGCTTTTAAGGCCTTAATATTAAGGGAGGGGCCCTCGGCCAGGGAGGCTTTAGAATATTTAAGGGAAATCCGCTGGGACATGGAGGAGGACTGCCTGCGGCTGCTGGCCACCCAGCAGCCCATGGGTAAGGACCTGAGGAAAATAGTGGCTGCTCTGCGGGCCAGCCAGGTATTGCAAAATCTTTCTTTTGGCGTTCGGGAGTTTTTGTTTCTTTTTTTATTTCCAAGAAATATTTGGTAATTTAGGCAGCGATCCCATATTATCTTTACCTTCAATGGAAGGATGGCCTTCAGGGATAAGGAATCTTACGGAGGGGATCCTGTCCGCCTATGGAAAGGTGAACGGGGAAACTATGCAGCCATACAGGCCATACTGGATCTGCAAGCCTTCAATAGGAAATCCTTGCCCTTGTTGCTTCTCTATATAAAGAAGCAAGGGGATAACCCCTTTCTTCTCTATTACCTTCTGTTCATGGTTTTTTTGAACCAAATCCTGGCCTCCCTTCTCTCCCTAGCCCAGGAGGTTATCCAGCTTTCCATCGGAGAAAGGATAGATTTTCGGGAAGCCCTTTTACCCGATTAGCAGGAATTTAGAGAAGGGGGAGCGAATTATTGTAGGGGCAGGGAGGTGGAGGTGCTGGATCTCTGCAAATAGAAGTTTTTCCTACCCTGGGCGGGGTTCCCGATGAGGCCATAAACGACAAGGTGGTTATAGTGGTGGACGTGTTGAGGACGGGAACCACCCTGGCGGTGGCCTTAGCCTGCGGCTGTCTGGATATAATACCCGTATTGTCCCCGGAAGAGGCCATAGAGATGAAGGGGAGGTTGGGGGACGAACGGGTTCTTCTTGGAGGGGAGAGGAACGGGCTAAAAATTCCTGGGTTCGATTTGGGCAATTCTCCCTTAAGAATATCAGAGAACAGGGATGGAACATAAAAGGCTCATCTTCACTTCCACCAACGGGACCAGGGCCCTGCGGAGGGCTTCTGGAGCTAAGAAGGTGGTGGTGGCTGCCCTGGTGAATGCCCCTGCAATGGCCCAAGCCGTGGCAGCCATGGAAGGAGATGTATCCATAATCTGCGCCGGGGAGAGGGAACACCTGTCCATAGAAGATTTCTGGGCCGCAGGTTTTTTGGAGCTATTAAATATAATGATTTTTCCCTCAGGGACGGGGCCTTGGTGGCCAGGG
>JGI26787J52750_100051_pt1 | contig 13985 bp, 23 predicted proteins | sample WilGeyfunne61714_FD_52750 | JGI IMG/M metagenome (IMG submission 52750)
AAAAAAAAAAAAAAAAAAAAAAAAAGAAAATTAAAAAACCCCAGCTAGTTAAAGGATATGATGAAATACTTGAAGAGGCTAAAGAATACTCACTACCCTTTACAGGAGAAGAACTTGAAGAAATCCGAAAAAGAAGACTAAGAAACCTCCTCATCCAAGAGGGTCTGGCAGATAAAGACGGAAGCCTTAGACCACACCTCAAATCTGACCTAGAATTAAGAGAAAAAATAATCAAGGGCATCTTCTCAAAAATCCCCATAACCCTCATATTATGGGATATCACATGCTACTATCTCACAACATCCTATGACAGGAGAAGTAAGTATGCAGGCCCATTCCCAGGCCTTAGACCGGTCCTAGACCGCAGACAATCCAAAACATTTAATAAAATGGACAGAGAAGCCGTTAAACTCCTCAGAGAATATGGTGAGAAAATATTCTATATAAAAAACCTTCAAAAATTACTATTGAAAAAATTTGAGATAGAAGAAAAAATAAAAGGCCTGCACATGAAAATCAACCAAAGAGCCTTCGGAGCCGTTATAATCAACTTAGAATCTGATATAGATGAAAAAACATGTGCCAATATATTCTCAATCACATTAAACGAGTTAAAAAAAGAAAAAGAAAACATAAAAGCTCTTACAAAACCTACCAACAAGGCCAGACTCTTCATGGAAATGATCAAATAAACTACACATCACATACCACAAAAAGAGAAAGTGATCATATTGGCTAAAGAAATACATATAAACCAGCCATTAACTTCACGTAGAATAATAGAAGTCCTTGAAAAAACCCCGACCTTGAAAAAATCACATGCCCACCCAGCCTATATGATAGAATCCCACCAAAATACCTCAAAGCCCTCGAAGACCTAGGAATAAAAGTAGAACCTAGAAGACGGCGCAAATACGCCGAAAAGGACGTGAAAATGATCAGAAAACTTATAAGCGAAGGCAAAACCCCAAAGGAGATAGCGAGTATAACAGAGATACCCCTCAAAACCATATACTACCTCAAAGGGGACATGAAACTCAAAAGAGGCCCCAAGCCTAAATATGATAAAATCACGCGGATGCGCGTGCAGAAAATGGCAGAAAAGGGCATGCCAGCGAAAAAAATAGCCGAAAAATTTAATATACCCCTAAGGACAGTCTACTATATAATCAAAAAAAGAGGGTGATCCCATGCTAACAGTTGAATTCAACACTATAATAACAGTATCTATTATTTGTTTTGCCGCGGCATTTTCATCAACCTACCTTGTAACGCCAAGATTAATAAACAAGCTAATGAATGCTAACGTGGTCGGGAAAGACATCCACAAGATCTCCAAGCCAATAGTCGCCGAGATGGGCGGCATTGGAATATTATTTGGATTCATAATAGGAATGTTCATAGCAATCTGCACATTCCCAAAACTACACTATGAACTCATGGTAACCCTACTCGTTATTATACTAGTTGGCCTTGTTGGGATGGTGGACGACCTTGTAAGGCTCTCATCAAAAGAAAAAGTATTCCTCTTATTCTTAGCAGGACTCCCACTTATATGGGTAGCCCCCCATAAAGTGGGCATATTATATCTTATAAGCATGCCAATAGCAGTTTCCATCACTTCAAACCTCACTAACATGCTAGCTGGCTTGAATGGGATCGAATCAGGATTAGGATCTATAGCCATGATATCACTCACAGCATCTTGTATAATAATGGGAAAATATGATGTTTCACTCATCACAATGACAATGTTGGGCTCCCTCTTAGCCTTTTTAATATACAATCGTTATCCTTCACGTGTATTCCCTGGGGATGTTGGGACACTTATAATAGGGGCATGTATAGCCGCTGTAGCATTCATAGGACGTATAAAGAGTATAGCATTCATTATATTATTGCCGAATATAATAGATTCTCTCCTAAAATTCCATAGTGCAGGTGTGATGGAGAGGCATCATCACGCACCGACAAGGGTGACAGAAGATGGTAGACTTGTAGCCCCTCCAGAAGGGTTCAATTCACTTATAAGATGGATACTTAGAAAGCCAATGAAAGAAAAACATGTTGTGCTCATTGTATGGCTTATAGGGATATTATTCGGTTCCCTCGGGACACTATTAGCCTTTGTACTACCTCTTGATCCGATATAATAACCTACAAATATCCTTGATAATCTCCGAAGTTTTAGGGTCGTCTGAATCTCTAAAAAGTTCAATAGCATTTTTAAAATTCTCTAGGGCCTCTTCTTCATTTCCTCTGATGAAATATATGACCTAGGAAAACATTCACAGTTCCAAGTGACATTTTATCCTCTGCTTTACTGAATAGCTCTTCAGCTCGTTTAAAATAATTGAATGCTTCATCATAATTTTTTATCTTCGAATGAACGGGTTCCAAGGATTAGGAGAATGGAAGCCTCACTCGATTCATCATTAATCGTGGCAGCTATATTTAAGGCTTTTTTCAACTCTTCAATACTACTCTCAGATGGTTTATATACTGATTCTAAACGTCCAAGTAGTGTTCTCAATTTTGAATTATCTCGTCAATATCAACTTCAAACTTCCCCGGTTTAAGAGTGGAAGTTTCTCCGAGTTTTTCATGCAATTTAGCCATTTCTATGGCTTCCTTCATCTTTTCGACTCCCTTTATCTTCCCTTTCATCTCCTCTCTATTGGGTGATTTAATTGAGGAATAGATCTTGAGTGCCTCCTTAAAATATTCAATAGCAACATCATATCTCCCCTTTTATCTAGGCAAACCTCGCCCATAGAATCCAATACGAGAGCTTCAAGTTCTTTATCATCCATTTCAACAGCTACCTTAAACGCTTTTTCAAGATATCTTCATGTTCACCTTTATCAAGATAATATCCTGCTATTGACAACAAAATATCGAATTCTTCTTCCCATAATTCTTGGAGGCGGCGGATATAATCCTCTAATGACCCTTTCCTTCCAAATAGGTTATAGTATCATTTTATCCCCTAATATTTTTAACTCCCTTATCTGTTATGGTGTATTGAACAAACTTTTCACTTGCTGAAGATTCTGCCTGGATTTTCTCCCCATCAAAACATAATTTTAAATCAGCTAATTCCATCAAGGAATTTTCAATTGAAGGTTCAACAGTACCTGTCGTATGCACCACAACCCCCTATACCCCTAGCCTCACTTATACGAGCCTTATATGCTTTTAAAAGCCTTAATACGAGGTTTGGAGGGTTGAATGCGAATATCACAGTGAGAAAATCTAGGATCGCCCTAAATTTGGACGATTTTCTGAATAATGAACGTGTACTCACACCCACCTTCACCATAAGATCAGTGAGGTTTTGGACTGATGAAAACTTTAATATCCCTGAATCCTCAACCTTAACACCAACCAAACGAGTTAAAAGATCTATAATGTAAACATCACCATTTTGAATATATGGTCGCAAAAACCAATTGAATTCCATCCTCCTCTGCTCAAGTTGCCTCGAACCATAATCAGCCACTATATACAAACATGGCTCGCCACCCACAAGGCTTGAATAAAGAAACCGATAACAGAATATGGATTTACCCACCTTAGGGGGGCCATAAACTAATATAAAATCTCCCGGCGCCGCATCCTCGAAGAGACATAGCTTCTATGGTAAGGTTCCCCCGTCAAGGTGTAATCAAAAAATTCCATATTATGGTCTTCCATGAACATCACACTAATCAACTATTATACCCTTAAAGGTTATATTATAGGGTGCCTTTACCTTACCACTTCCAATCATAGCCTCTATGGTAAGGTTCCCCCGTCAAGGTGGATTATATTATCTACTATGGCCTTTAACATGTTCTCAACCTTGGAATCGGCCGAACCTTCAGTGTAGGTTACAATAGCTGTTCTCCCACTTTCTTTTATACGCATTATGTATGGTGAGCATCCTCACAATCAAAAACTTCATCATTAAATGTCATGAGGGTTGTTAAAGAATCAAGAACTGACCTGAAACGGAGCAACTTTGATGTTATCTGGCGCAGGGCCATTCCCAATTTTACCATGATATCGGTAGGATCATGCACAGATGCTAGAAGATAATTGGGTTTACTCTCAACCTCCCCGCCAGAAATTGTTGATATCGCATCTATGAGATAAAAATTTTCATTCTCAATATATTCGTTGAGGTTCCAACCGAAATTGGCTATATTCCTTTCCATGTCTTTCAAGCCATGATCTGTACTGATATAAAGGCATGGCTCATTATTACGAAGACCCTATATGCAAACTGATAAGAGAAGATGGATTTTCCAACTTTTGGAGGGCCATAGATGAGGGTAACGGTGTTCTCGGCGAACGACCCGCCCCCATTTCCTATAAGTTCATCTAAGCCTGGAATCCCTGATGAAATCCTTACAATCAATTCAATCACTATATATTAGCCCTAGGAGGGCTTCAAGGGCGTCAGTAACTCCCCTTCCCTCTGTTACTATTGCTGGTATGATAGGGATGTCCTTGCCAACTTTCATCTTTTCACGTATTTCCTCAGGTGAAAGCGCCCCCTGGCAAGTCTTGCTTATTCGCGACTAAACCTTTGGTATGGCCTCTGCCTTTGTTTTCCTTATCATCTCCTTGGCCTTTGCAAAGGTTTGTGGGGCTGTTGAGTCAACGATTATGAAAGCACCAATGGATTCCTTGCCCAGAACATCTAATAGGAGATCAAACCGTTATTGACCCGGTGTGCCGAATACATCAGCTACAAAACCTTTATATTCAAGATGTCCTATATCCAACGCTATCGTGGTTGGGAAAGCCGATAAAGCCTTCCTGTCAACTGAAACAGACTTCTTTGATATTTTCTTCACGAAACTCGATTTACCCGCATTATATGGGCCCGTGACCAGTATCTTAGGTATGTATACCCCAGGTTGCACCACAAAGAATAATACCATAGTATCTGATGGTTCAGACCATGAAGAATGAGCTACCATGAAACCCTGGCCTATTATAACCCTTTCCTCTATTAATCTCAACCACGCAATCCATGGACTTTTTAAGATTCTGGATCAAATTGGAATTATAATCCCCATTTTGTGAAGAGATAAACTAGACTAGTATATTTTTTACCGTGCAGGTTCCATTTTATAATGTCTATCATCTTCTCCAAGATAATCTATCAAGGTTGAAAGATTATTTATGACACCTATCATCAGGTACGTCCTCTATAGCTTCTATGATCGCCTCTTCTACTTGTGAATAGTCTTTGATAGAATATTTCGCATCTGATGGTAGACCCATGGATGGTGAAGTTCCATTGACAAAGAAAGCCTGACCATCCTGTAAGAATTTTTCAAGATCCCAACGATAGGATCTGAACTCATATACTATCGTTTCAGGTTCGGCCACGTTCGTGAATATGAAGCCCTTATCCCCATCTTTTAATCGTCCATTCAGCATCTGGTAACCGAATGCTTCATAATCCACGCTAGGAACGGCAAAGAACATTACAGAAGCGTTATCGATTATACCTCCACCGAGTATATCGTCAAGTTTGGGGATGTAAGTCCTTTTCACCTTGAGAATTTCTTCAACCTGACCCGCTCTAGTCTCAATTTCAACAAGTAAAAGCCCCAATTGGGCTTCCGATTCTGCGGGCGCCGTTAATATGGCCTTCTCACCCGCAGGTTTTAAGATTATTATACCCTTCTCAGTTCTTACAGTGATCTCATCCACTGCACCAGTGTTCATCTGGCCAGAAGCCGCCTCAGCAGCCCCCATGATAGTGGAACATAAAGCTGAGAATGTTCTCGCATCCACATCAGGGGGGTGTGCGAGCATTGATAAGAAGACCTTCCTTGGATACGATCCCACATGCCCTTATCTGTCCAACTTGCATGAAACCTGAAAGAACGTCATCTAATTTCTCCTTTTTTGTCTTGGTCATAGATTCACCGAACAAAAAAATTTATCGATACATAGCATCCCGCAACTGGGAATATGAATAGACTATTTGTAATCATACTAGTGATTTTCGATTTTATATCCATTTCACATCTGATGTTGTGAACATGTAATTATATGAAAAGGCAAGATTATAAAAACCATTAGTCATGTTCTCTGTTTTAAATGTTGAACAAATGTTTTTCCGCATATAATAGTTTATCCTATCTCCTAGGGAGTCCCTACAATCATCTGGGGTCTCCCTTTCTAGATGGGCATACACTATAAGCCTAATTTTATATTTTCCATAAATTCTATTATATCCTTCTCTTATAGTCTCCACTTTATGATCTGGATAGAAAATGGTTGTAAAAGCATGCTTTTTCTCATTTCATATATAGTATGCCTTCCCTGGATAGATTGCGAGTTCATTCATGTTAGCCCCTTGGATGGCACCATCCCTCGCAGCTGCAATAGCAATATTCAATTCCAGACTATCTTCCAAAAAAGAGAATAATAGAATCAGTGCTGAGATAGTGAATCCCAATAGGAGAATATACTCCCCTGTTATCTGCCCCTTATCCATCCTATTTCGCCTCTGTTATCATTATAATAGTCCTATTATCCCCTTTTAAGATTCTTGATGCTGTAAATGAGTCCGGGCCGCAACATAATCCTTCTAGGATTCCCACTAGAATCAACTACAGTAGTAGGATAAATGAGGGATCTACCATACCTACCATTAACTCTACCATATACTCCAGTGGAATTGACCCATAACTGGTACCTTGAACCATGAATACTAGTAGGGGGTCGTGAAGATCATCTCATGTCCTGGGCCACCAGCCAATACAAGATTAATCTCACCAGCCAATTCATCCATTAAAACCCTTAAATCAGCTAATATCCTCTCCTCATTAGCGTAATTCATCTTATAAGATGCTGTAACCATTAGATAAGATACTATGAAGGACAAGCATAGGAATGAGACCAGAAAATCCGTTGTGAGAACCCTCTTTTCACATCCTATCATAAGATCACAAACTTATGATAATACGATATAATATAGTTTTTCCTTTACGATTTTATAGAAGAGCCCCACATAATATATAAAATAGGGGATTAAAATGTATAAGATAGTATTGTTTAGTGGAGGCCCCTATAGATTCGAGGAATTTGAAGAATATGTTGAAGACATTGGGGGCTTAGTGCTTAAAAAGGATCGTTTCAATGTGAGCAGAGGTGAATACTTCCTAGTCGAGGAAGTTAAAGCTCTAACAATAATACCTGAAGAAGAAGAGGAACAATTAAAGACGATTGTAACCGGAATAAAAGGGTTCATCCAAGAATTACCATTTGACGAAGACAAAGAAAGGAGAATACTACTCTGCATGCTCCTACATGACTTATTGACTAGGAACCCCCAATGGATGGGAGAAGAGGAAATAGAAGAAAAGATAACCTGCCCATGTGAAATCAAACTTTGTGAAAATTCACCAGAATGCTTCGTGGACATTACAGAAGTCTTAGATGCGATGGTGGAAATGGAACTGTTAGAAGAAAGAGATAATAAAGGCATGGCTGAATATAGGATAAAGATCAACCAGTAAAACCTTTCAATAGGGGGAGGTTTGATAAAAGTTGAACACTAACTCACTGATAATAGCTGGGACAATCCTCATAATAGTTGGTATATTCCTCATATTCGCTGGCAGCATCATAGGCATGTTCCTCAAGACAAAGGAAGGCGCGGAGGTTAAAACAGGTGGGGTTATAATGATCGGGCCCATCCCCCTAATCTTTGGAAGTGATAGGGGGATGGCGATCATAGGATTCCTAATGGCCATAATATTAATGGTAGTAGCTTACATATTATTCTATAGAGGGAGGATTTTATGAAGGGGAAGGTGTTTTTTATTGGTGGCGGGCCCGGAGACCCAGAACTTTTAACTTTAAAGGCTGTTAAGATAATCAAAGATTCTGATATTATAATATACGCAGGTTCCCTTGTGAATAAGAAGATTTTAGATTTTGCACCTGATTCTGCTAGGATCTATGATAGTTCATCCATGACATTAAATGAGATAGTAAAAGTCATGGTGGATGGTACCAGCTCCGGGAAGATTATTGCCAGGATACATACAGGTGACCCTTCAATTTATGGGGCTATAATGGAACAGATGAGAGAGCTTAAAAAGAGAAACATCCCATTCGATATTATACCAGGGGTAAGTTCACTTTTCGCTGCTGCAGCCGCCCTTAAACGGGAGTTAACTGTGCCTGGTGTTTCTCAGACTGTTATAATTACAAGACCCCCTGGGAGAACGCCAGTACCCCCAAGTGAAGATCTGGGCGATCTTGCGAGGCATAATTCCACCATGTGCATATTCCTCGGAGTCCATAAAATCAGGGAAGTTGTTAAAAATTTAAGGGAACATTATAGTGATAATACACCCGTGGCCGTGGTTAAAAGGGCTTCATGGGACGATGAGGAGATAATAAAGGGTAAACTTTCAGATATAGAAAACGAAGTGAAGAAAAGTAATATTCAGAGGACTGCTATTATCATAGTGGGTGATGTTCTCGAACCTGGAGACTTTAAAAGTTCAATGTTATATGATGCTAGTTTTAGCCACAGATATCGTAAGGGCTAGATTATCATAAGTTCCACGTGTTCCATTTTCCCACAATTTCGAAGTCTCGAAGTGAGTTCCCTTATTTTTTCAGCTTCACCTTCCAAGATGAAAATTTCAAGACAATTCTTGTTTTTCAAGTGACTGTGAATCTGTGTGTTTATGATAGTCTCATAATCATGTTTGATGTTGTTGACCTTCTCTTCAACTTCCCTTTTGTGTATTAATAAAAGCACGCCGTTAACTTCGCCTTTTATTTTCATTTGTTTCCTCTTAGCATCTATTAACATTCTGGAGGCCGTTCTTATAATGTCTGAGCGGCTTGAAAACCCCATCTCATCCTTCAAAGCGTCTATTTCCTCTAGGAGTTTTCTGCTTATTGAAATGCTGATCACAACCATGATCAAAAACTATATTAATAAACATTTAAAAATGTTATCATAAAAATTATTAAATATTCATCATATTATTAGTAAACTTTATAAGGATGAAATCAAGACAAATTTACCGATGATGAAGGAAAAAAAAACCAGAATATTCATCTTAGTTGTAATTGCCATCATAGTATGCGCACTATTATACACAACAAGTGAAAGATGGGAAGCAAGCCCCGAAGAGAAAATAGTCGTAGCAGCATCAATAATGCCCCAAAAGGAATTCATAGAATCAGTAGGCGGAGACAAAGTAAAAGTCATAGTAATGGTACCCCCAGGAGCAGACCCACACACCTATGAGCCTCAGCCAAGCCAATTAGAGGAACTATCAAAGGCGAAAATCTACTTCCAGCTAGGCTCAGGTATCGAATTCGAAAAAGTATGGATGGAGAAACTAAAAGAGCTGAACCCAAACATGAAGATAGTAAACTGCTCAGAGGGTATAAAACTCATGAAAGAAGACCCACACGTATGGACATCACTGCGAAATGCCATAATAATAGTTGAAAATATCTGCAAAGCCCTCACAGAAGAAGACCCAAACAACAAAGGATACTACAACGAAAACATGGAAAAATACATTTCAAGACTCGAAAAATTAGATGAGAAATTCAACCAAACCCTAAGAGGAAAACAAAATAAGAAAATATTAGTATATCATCCTGCCTGGGCCTACCTATGCAGAGATTATAAACTAGAACAGATAGCAATAGAAAAAGAAGGTAAAGAGCCATCACCACAGACACTCGCAAAGATCGTCCAAGAAGCCAAAAAAGACAATATAAAAATAATAATAGTATCACCACAACAATCCAACAAACAAAGCGTCCAAGCCATAGCAGATGAAATAAATGCAAACATAGTCACAATAGACCCACTCGCGGAAAACTACATAAAAAACATGGAAAAAATGCTACAAATCCTAAAAGGCATCTGAAGATGGATAAAGCTGTTGAAATTAAAAAACTATATTACAAAATCAATAACAAGACAATACTAGAAGATATAAACTTAGAAATTTACAAGAATGAATTCTTAGCTATCATAGGCCCAAATGGCGGCGGCAAGACAACCCTACTCAAGATGATACTAGGCCTTCTAAAACCAACCAGTGGAAAAATCCAAGTATTCGGCCTCAAACCCGAAGAAGCAAGGGAAAAAATAGGTTACCTCCCACAAAGACGCCATTTTGACGCAGACTTCCCCATAAATGTCTTCGAAACAGTGCTCATGGGACGCTACCACACCCCACTCCAAGGCTACACACAAGAAGACAAAGAAAAAGTGGAAAAATGGCTTGAAAAGCTGGAAATCAACAACTTAAAAGATGAAAGATTGGATAACCTTTCAGGGGGGCAATTACAGAGGGTATTCCTTGCAAGGGCTCTTGTAAGGGAGGGAGAACTTCTATTATTAGATGAACCGACAAGTAGTGTAGACCCCCTATTCCAGGAAAAATTCTACGAAATATTAGATGAACTTAAAAAAGAAATGACTATTGTAATGGTATCCCATGATATAGGGATGGTCGCAACCCATGTTGACAGGATCGCATGCCTAAACCAGAGATTATTCACCCACGGACCCCCAGGAGAGGCCCTAGAATCTATCGAAGATGTCTATAAGTGCCCAGTAGAATTGATAGTCCATGGAATACCCCACAGGATCCTGAAAAAGCATTAAAGTGACCATTATGATAGACCCTGAATACCAGTTCATGCAAAACGCCTTCATAGCAGCAATACTCGTAAGCATAGCCTGTGGGGTGGTTGGCACCTATATCGTGATCAAAAGGATAGTATCTCTAAGTGGGGGCATATCTCATGCAGCATTTGGAGGAATTGGCCTCGGTTATTTCCTCGGAATCAACCCAGTGACCACAGCAATACCATTCAGTATCATATCAGCTTTTCTCATGGGAGTCATCACAAGGAATGTTAAGATCAGTGAAGATACTGCTATTGGAATACTATGGTCAGTTGGAATGTCCCTCGGTGTAATATTTATAAATTTGACCCCTGGTTATGCCAGCGACATCTTCAGTTATCTTTTTGGTAACATACTAACGGTTACGAGAACAGATCTTTGGATGATGCTAGTATTAGACTTGATCATAATATCAAATGTGCTTTTATTTAATAGAGAATTTACCGCCATATCATTTGATGAAGAATTTTCACAGGTTATAGGGGTTCCTGTAAACTTATTCTATCTGTTGCTTTTAACACTTGTAGCTTTAAGTGTTGTGATCCTTATAAAAGTAGTGGGTATAATCTTGGTGTTAGCTCTCCTCACCATCCCTGCTATAGCCGTAAGGCAATTCACCTTCAAAATTCCAAGGATGATGATATTATCATCAATGATCGGGATAATATTCACGCTAACAGGCTTATGGGTTTCATACATCCTTGACGTATCCTCTGGGGCCACAATAGTAATGATACTAGCAATATTTTTTATCGCCATCTATTATAGATGAAACTCCATTTTATGTTTAAAGTTCGATTATCCCATCTCTTGTACCTACCATCACCCTATCAACACCCCTGGAAAATATGCCGTTTTCTAAGACCCCTGGGATATTGTTTATCTCATATTCTAGGCTTGTTGGATCTTCAATAGGTCCGAAATCTGCGTCGATAATGAAATTTCCATTGTCAGTGATCAGCGGACCATCTTTTGCATCAGAGATTCTGATCTTGACTTCAGCCCCCATAGAATTTAATTCCTCACATACGAGGCGAAAAGATGCTGGTATAACCTCTACTGGCACTGGCTTGTCGAGTTTATCTGTGAGTTTAGAATCATCCACTATAACAATAAACTCACTTGCTGAGTAATCTATGATCTTTTCTTGTGTATGGGCCGCCCCACCACCCTTAAGAAGGTTAAAGTCCTTGTCAACTTCATCAGCCCCGTCAACAGCAACATCAACATCATGCTCCATTATATTAGTGATGGGGATCTCCCAATCCCTTGCAAGGAACAATGATTGATAAGAGGTGGGTACCGCGAGTATATCTAGTTCTTCTTTTCGTATGCGCATACCCACTTTTTCTATGAAGTATCGTGCTGTAGAACCNGTGCCAAGGCCAACTACTTGCCCGTCTTTTATCTGCTCGGCGGCTTTATATGCGACCATTTTCTTCAAATTCATCATAACCCCCACACACTTCTTTTATCTGGAGATGATCTCAAGGAGGACCTTGTTCAACTTGTAACCTTTTTTGCATTCATCAACCTTGCCAAGATTCTTTTTAATTTTACATTTATCTGAGGCTCTTATCCCCTCTGGGAAGCATAGACTTCTCATACTGCATTTTTCATCGCATTCAGGAATTTCAAATAATATTACAGACCCCTCAAATGCCATTTTAGCATCTATTAATGCTTCTATGTCAGCTTTTTCAACCTCAACAACCTTTACTTTTCTGTCTTCATGTATTGGACAAGGATGTACAATATCCTTCACCTCTTTAATCTTGTAGATTCTCCCTGTCTTGAGGGGGTCGATACACACGGATTTATATCTGCAATTTTCACAAGCCTTCGCCGGTCTTTGGTACATGAAGGTTAATCCTTTCCTCGCGAGTTTTTCCCCTATTAGTGTTATCAATTATATCACTTCCGTTTTTTTCGCGAGTTTCTCGGCAGCCTCCCTTGTAAGCCCCCTGTCCCCTAATATAGTATACCGTTCCCTGCGTATGGTATGGGCCTTTGTAAGGGCTTCTATTATATACTCTGGTTCTATGCCAAGCTCATAGGCTGTTGTAGGCGCGTGCATTTTTTTCAGGGCATCTTTTATGAACTTCCAGTCCCCTCCGTGGAGGTGCATCATCATTATCGTGCCAACGCCGCATTGTTCGCCGTGGAGTGCTGGTTTGGGGGCTATTTTGTCGAGGGCGTGGCCAAATTTGTGTTCGGATCCGCTTGCGGGTCTGCTGGTACCTGCTATACTTATGGCTATACCACTGCTTATAAGGGATTTTACAACGAGGCGCGCGCTCCTTTCAAGCCCCTTCTTTATGGCATCAGCAGATTTAATAATCATCTTAGCCGCCATGAGCGAAAGCGCCGCTGCAGATTCACTATATCGCTCATTAAGAAGTCTATGGGCTAGTTTCCAGTCTAGTATGGCTGTATAATTAGATACTATATCAGCACAACCCGAGGCAAGGAGCCTAAATGGGGCTTTGATTATTATGTCTGTATCTGCTATAACACCAATGGGTGATGTTGCCTTCATGGAAACCGATCCCCTTTCACCGTCACGAATTGATGCCCTAGGAGATGCTATACCATCATGGGAGGCGGCAGTGGGTACACTTATAAAAGATAAACCTGCGAGGGTTGCTGCCATCTTGGCAACATCTATAACTTTACCACCACCCACACCCAATACTAGGGAAATATCATCAAGATTTTCCTTGACCATCATAACAGATTCCATTGAAGCCTCTTTAACCTTCATATACTCGGCTTCAAAATCCTCAGCTTCAAGACTACCTATAACATCCTTACCAGCTATCTTAAAGGTCTTATAACCCGTGACAACCATAACCTTACCTTTGAATCTGAGATCTTTACATATGATCCCCGTATTTTTTATCACACCCGGGCCAGTGTGTATCTCCCTTGGCAATTCTATCTTCCTTGGATTCATCTCCATCACAAACAACAACTTTAAGTAAGGAATAAAATAATCCTTCACCATTAAAAATTTTATTTCTGATAAAAATACTTTTGGAGAAAAAAATTATAGGAGTTTTTAAAGCCCACATAGACCCTCATTGAATGGTGGATGAAAATGATAGATTTCAGTGAATGGTTCCATAATATCCTAGAGGAGGCAGAAATAATCGACTCAAGATATCCCATCAAGGGTATGAATGTATGGTTACCCTATGGTTTCCAGTTACGGAAACACACTCTAAAAATCCTCCGAAACATCCTAGACCGGGATCATCAAGAAACCCTATTCCCACTCTTAATACCTGAA
>JGI26787J52750_100053_pt1 | contig 13756 bp, 18 predicted proteins | sample WilGeyfunne61714_FD_52750 | JGI IMG/M metagenome (IMG submission 52750)
CAGGGCTAAAGAGGTGGACCTGATCGTGGTGGCCACCGCTACTCCTGACGCCTTCTTTCCTTCCACCGCCTGCATAGTGCAGGAGCGGTTAGGGGCCGTGGGCGGGGCCGCCTTCGACATACTGGCCGGCTGCACGGGCTTCCTCTACGCTTTAGGAGTGGCCAGCCAGATGATAGCCACAGGGGCCCATAACGTGGGCCTGGTCATAGGCACCGAAGTGCTCAGCAAGATAACCAATTGGGAAGATAGGAGCACCTGTGTTTTATTCGGGGACGGCGCAGGGGCGGCGGTGCTGGCCCCGGTGGAGCCAGGTTATGGTATCTTGGGGGTGCACCTGGGTGCAGACGGCACCGGGGCTTCTCTTCTCCATATCCCTGCCGGCGGCTCCAAAATGCCGGCCACGGAGGATACGGTGAAGAATAAGCTCCATACCATCCATATGCTGGGATCGGAAGTGTTCAAGTTTGCCGTAAGGATTATGGGGGAAGCTTCCCTAAGAGCCCTGGAAAGGGCAGGATTGACAAAAGAAGAAATAGACTATTTCATCCCCCATCAGGCCAACATCCGCATCATAGAGGCTGCTTGCAAGCGTTTAAATTTGCCCCAGGAAAAGGTGTACATAAACCTAGACCGCTACGGCAATATGTCCAGCGCCTCTGTGCCGGTGGCCTTGGACGAGGCCTATCGGGAAGGAAAGATAAGAAAGGGCCACAATCTGGTGCTGGTGGCCTTCGGAGCTGGTCTCACCTGGGGCGCAGCCGTGGTCAGGTGGAACTTGGAGGCGCCGCCGGAAGCGGNAGTATAGAAGGGGGGATAAGNCTTGTTGCACACGGAAATCTGCGACCTTCTGGGGATAACCTACCCCATACTTCAGGGCGGTATGGCTTGGATAGCCACAGGAGAACTGGCCGCAGCCGTATCCGAGGCAGGAGGCCTGGGGATTATAGGAGCGGGCAGCGCTCCTCCCGAGGAGGTACGGAAGGAGATCCTCAAGGTCAAAGAGAGGACGGAAAAGCCTTTCGGGGTAAATCTCTACTACCAGTCCCCTTACATAGAGGAACTGGTGGACGTGGTGTGCCAGGAAAAAGTGCCCGTGGTGACCACCGGTGCCGGCAATCCGGGGAAACACCTGCCCCGGTTGAAGGCGGCTGGGATCAAGGTGATCCCGGTGGTGGCCTCCGTAGCTTTGGCCAAGAGGCTGGCCAAGGCCGGAGTGGACGCCCTCATAGCGGAAGGCATGGAATGCGGGGGACATATAGGGGAAATAGCCACCATGCCCCTGGTGCCCCAGGTGGTGGATGCGGTTTCCATACCGGTGATAGCGGCAGGAGGGATAGCAGATGGCAGGGGCCTGGTGGCGGCTTTGGCCCTGGGAGCTGCCGGTATTCAGATGGGAACCCGGTTCATATGCGCCACAGAATGTCAGGTCCATCCCCGCTATAAAGAGGCTATCCTCAAGGCCCAGGATAGGGATACGGTGGTCACGGGGTTTTCCGGTCACTACGTTCGGGTTTTAAAAAATAAGCTCACCCGCCAGTACGAGGAGATGGCCGCCCGGGGGGCTTCTCCCGAAGAGATAGAGGAACTGGGTATAGGCAAGCTTCGCCTGGCTGCTGTGGAGGGGGACGTGGAGTGGGGCTCGGTTATGGCCGGCCAGAGTTCTGCCCTGGTCAAAGAAATAAAGCCGGCGGCCGCCATAATCCGGGATATCGTGGAGGAAGCCTTGGAAGTGATAAAAGGGCTTCAGAGGTTTACATCCTAGCGGAGGGGGACAATGGGGAAGATAGCCTTTATCTTTCCAGGACAGGGATCCCAGCATGTGGATATGGGAAAAAAGATGGCCATGGCCTTTCCTCAGGCCGCCCTGGTCTTCCGGGAAGCGGCAGACCTCTTGGGTTGGCCCGTAGATCGCCTCTGTTTTGAAGGCCCTGAGGAAAAGCTGGCCCGCACAGAGTTCACCCAGCCGGCCATCTTTACAGTGAGCTGGGCCTGCCATCTGGTCCTCACCTCCCACGGGGTCAAGCCCCAAGGGGTAGCGGGTCATAGTTTGGGAGAATATACCGCCCTGGTGGCTGCAGGCAGCCTCTCCTTTGCCGACGGCTTGAACCTGGTGGCTAGGAGGGCGGAGATCATGACCAGGGCTTATCCTCCCGGCAGAGGGGGGATGGCGGCCATCCTGGGGCTTCCTTCGGAAAAGGTTATAGAATTGTGCCGGGGGGTGAAGGAGGGCGTGGTGGAGGCGGTGAATTTCAACTGCCCCGGCCAGGTGGTGGTGGCGGGCCAATCCCGGGCAGTGGAGGTGCTCCTCTCCCGGGCTCTGGAGGCCGGGGCCAAGGTAATCCCCCTGGCGGTGAGCGGCCCTTTCCACTCCTCCCTCATGAAGACGGCAGCTCAGGAGTTCGCCCCCTGGGTCTACCGGTGCGAGATTAAGGAGCCGGCCCTTCCCCTGGTGGCCAATGTGACGGCCGACTATGTCCACACCCCTGAGGAGATAAGGGAAAACCTCATAAGACAGGTATACAGCCCGGTCAGGTGGGAGGACAGCATCCGCCGGTTGATAAAGGACGGTTTCGACATATTTATAGAAGTGGGGCCCGGAAATGTTTTGACCGGGCTTCTAAAGAGGATCTCCAGGGAAGTGCTGCTGCTACAGGTGCAGGATCCTGAAACCCTGGAAAAAACCCTTGCTAAACTCGAGGAGGCCAAATAAAATGTTATTACAAGATCAGGTGGCAGTGATCACCGGTGCCTCCCGGGGCATAGGGCGGGCCATCGCCCTGAGGTTGGCCCGGGAAGGGGCTCGGGTGGTGGTGAATTACAGGTGCCAGGAAGCTAAGGCCCAAGAGGTGGTGGCGGAAATAAAGAGGGCTGGGGGAGAAGCGTTGGCCTTGGCCGCCGACGTGGGCGATTACCAGGGGGCCAGGAGATTGATAGAGGAGTGCTTAAAATATTTTGGCAGAATAGATATGCTTATAAACAACGCCGGCATAACCAGGGACGCTTTAGCCCTCCGCATGACTCCGGAGGAATGGGAGGAGGTGCTCCGAACTAATCTCTCGGGGGCCTTCTACTGCTGTCAGGCTGCTTTAAAGCCCATGTTGAAGCAGCGCCGAGGTCGCATAATCAACATCACCTCCATCGTGGGCATGGTGGGGAATCCCGGCCAGGCCAACTATGCCGCCGCCAAGGCGGGCCTTATTGGGCTGACCCGGGCTTTGGCTCAAGAGGTGGCTTCCAGAGGCATACTGGTGAACGCGGTGGCCCCTGGTTTTATCGAAACCGAGATGACCCAGGCCCTACCCCCCAACATCAGGGAAGAACTGGAGAAGAGGATACCCCTGGGCAGGGTGGGCAGTCCGGAAGAGGTGGCGGAGGTGGTCTTATTCTTATGTTCTCCGGGGGCCAGCTACATAACCGGCCAGGTGATCACTGTGGATGGGGGGCTAACTTTGGCCTTCTAGGCCAAATCCGGGAAGGGGGTGAGGCATGTGGACGAGATCTTTGAAAAGGTCAAAGCCATCGTGGCCGACCAGCTGGGGGTGGAAGAGGAGACCATAACCATGAATACCTCCTTTGAGGACCTCAATGCCGACTCCTTGGATATAGTGGAGCTCATCATGGCTTTGGAAGAGGAGTTCGACATCGAGATCCCCGATGAGGATGCGGAAAAACTCACCACCATAGGCAAGGCGGTACATTACATTAAGGAGCGGATAGAAAATTAAAGGGGAAGTCCCCGCGGGGACTTCCCTAAAAATGTGGGGGATGCCTTTGTTGAAGCGAGTGGTGATCACGGGTGTGGGAGTCATAACCCCTGTGGGGAACAATAAAGAGGAGTTCTGGCAGTCCCTGGTCCAGGGGAGGTCTGGGATAGGGCCCATAACCCGTTTTGATGCCAGCCAAATGCCGGTGCGCTTTGCAGGAGAGGTTAAAGGCTTTGACCCGGAGCTCTACATGGACCGGAGAGAGGCCAAAAGGATGGATCGCTTTTCCCAATATGCCCTGGCCTGCACCCGCATGGCCCTGGAGGATGCCGGGTTGGATCTAAAGGAAGTGGATCCCTACCAGGTAGGGGTCATATTGGCCACGGGTATAGGGGGGATGGAGACCTTGGAAGAGCAGCACCGGGTCCTTTTGGAAAAGGGGCCTAACCGGGTCAGCGCCTTCTTCGTCCCCATGATGATAGCCAATATGGCGGCAGGGCAGATCTCCATCCACCTGGGGGTCAAGGGGGTGAATTTTACCGTTATCAGCGCCTGCGCCTCGGGGGCCAATGCCATCGGCGAAGCCTTCAGGGTGTTGCAGAGGGGGCAGGCAGAGGTGATGATCACCGGAGGGAGCGAGGCCAGCATAACCCCCCTGGCGGTGGCGGGCTTCGCCTCCATGAAAGCCCTCTCTACCCGCAACGAAGATCCTCCCCGGGCCAGCCGCCCCTTCGACCGGCAGAGGGACGGCTTTGTGCTGGGAGAAGGGGCAGGGGTTTTGATACTGGAGACCTTGGAGCATGCCCAGAAAAGGGGAGCGCCCATATACGCTGAAATAGTGGGATACGGCTGCACTGCCGAGGCCTATCATATGACTGCCCCGGCTCCTGATGGGGAATCGGCGGCCCGAGCCATAAGCCTGGCTCTGGAGGAGGGAGGGATAGCCCCCCAGGAGGTGGACTACATAAACGCCCACGGGACCTCCACCCTTCTAAACGACCGCCAGGAGACCCTTTGCATCAAGAAGGCCCTGGGGCCCCATGCCTACAAGCTGGCCATAAGTTCCATCAAGTCCATGACCGGCCACCTCTTGGGCGCAGCTGGAGCGGTGGAATGCATAGCCACGGCCCTGACCATAAAGAGGGGAATCATACCCCCCACCATCAACTACGAGGAACCCGATCCCGAGTGCGATCTGGATTACGTGCCCAACCAGGCCAGAAGGGCTGAGGTGAAGGTGGCCCTTTCCAATTCCTTCGGATTCGGGGGACACAATGTGGTTTTGGCCTTGAGGGCATTTTGACCCCCTTTAAGGAGGGCTGGTGTTTGGAAGAAGATAGGGCAAACAGATTGACTCGGTTTTTAAAAAAGTTTAATCTAATAGTAAAGGACCTGGAATTGCTAAATTTGGCCTTTGTGCACCCCTCTTATGCCCATGAGCAGGGATTGCCCGGGGATAATCAAAGGCTGGAGTTTTTGGGGGATGCGGTGTTGGACCTCATCGTGGCCGACCATCTCTACCATCGTTTCCCCCAACTGCCAGAGGGATTCCTCACCAAAATGAGGGCAGCTTTGGTGTCCAAAGAGAGTTTGGCCAAGATTGCCAAAAGCATAAACCTGGGCGAACTGCTGCTGTTGGGGCAGGGGGAAGAGGTTTCAGGCGGCAGGGAACGGCCCTCCCTTCTGGCCGATGCCCTGGAAGCCCTGATAGGAAGCCTATACCTTCAGGGAGGGATGGAAGCGGCCAAACGCTTTGCCCTGCCCCTGCTGGAACCCGAGGTAGATGCCCTCCGGGGGGAGGGATGGCTATGGGAGAAGGACAGCAAATCGGTCTTGCAGGAGCTGGTGCAGCAGGAGGGAGCCGAAAACGTAGTTTACAGGATACTGGCCGAATGGGGGCCGGATCACGCCAAGAGATACAGGGCAGGGGTGTTTTACCGGGATAGGCTTCTGGCCACGGGAGAGGGCAGCAGCAAAAAGGAAGCGGAACAGGAGGCGGCCAGAGCTGCCCTGCGCCTCTTTAAAAGGTAGAAGGCCTAGAGGGTCTTGAGGAAGGATTTGGCGGAGGTTTTGTAGAAAAATAAAATAATGTTGTTACAAGCTCTTTAGAAAATTAAGACTCCAATAAAAAAAGCAAAGGGGTAGGGAGGAGGAAGCTATGGAGATTCTAAAAGTTTCAGCCAGGTCCAACCCCAAAGCTGTAGCAGGTGCCCTGGCTACTGTCCTGCGTCAGCATGGTAAGGCAGAAGTGCAGGCTGTAGGGGCAGGGGCGGTAAATCAGGCGGTGAAGGCCATCGCCATCGCGCGGGGGTTTGTGGCGCCCAACGGTATAGACCTGATAACCATGCCAGCCTTTGCCGAGATCGAGATCAACGGAGAGGAAAGGACCGCCATCAAGTTCATCGTGGAGTCCCGCTAAAAATGCCGGATACCTGGGGAAACTGCTCTTAAAAGAGCAGTTTTTTCTTTATTTTCTTTGGAGGAAGGAAATGTTCATAAAAGCCTTGGAATTAAACGGTTTCAAGACTTTTGCCAAAAGGCAAAAGTTGCTTTTCGGCCCGGGGATCAACATCATCATAGGTCCAATGGGAGCGGCAAGAGCGATGTGGTGGAGGCCGTCCTCTGGGCTTTGGGGGAACAGAGCCCTAAGGCCCTGAGGAGCACCAAAATGGAGGAGATAATCTTTGCCGGCAGCTGCCTCCAGCGCCCCTTGGGTATGGCGGAGGTACGCCTTACCCTGGACAACAGCCGGGGATTTTTGCCCCTGGACTTCCCGGAGGTGGAGATAACCCGGCGTTTTTTCTGTTCTGGCGAGGGGGAATACATCCTCAACGGGCAGAGGTGCAGGCTGAAGGACATCCAGAGGCTCTTGATTCCCCTGGGTTTAGGGCGTTACAGCATGAATTTTGTAGCCCAGGGACACCTGGAGCAGCTGCTGAAGGCCCCCCTGAAGAGAGGAGGTTGGTTTTAGAGGAGGCGGCCGGGATTGCCCTCTACCGCCAGCGGCAGAGGGAGGCCNAGAACCATCTGGAAGAAGCCGAAATCCACTTAAACCGTCTGGCAGATCTCCTGCGGGAAGTGAAGGGGGAAACCGCTTCCCTGGAGGGGGAGGCCCTCAGGGCCCACCGCTACCTCTGGCTAAAAGGGCTGGAAGAATATCTGGAACTCCACCTTAAAAACCGGCAGAGGGAAGACCTCCTCCGGAGAATAGAAGGGGCCAGGAGAGAACTGGAAGAAATCCGGGGGGAGCTGGCCTCTTTGAAGGAGCGGGAAGCGGCGATGGCGGAGAAGGAGGAGGCCTTAAACCGCCGGCGGAAGGAACTGGTAGGGTTGGCCAAGCAGGGGGAAGAGAAAGGGCGGCTCTGGCAGGACAGGCTGCTTCGTCTGGAGGGAGAGAAAAGGGGGCTCCTTTCCCAGAAGGAAGTTTGGCAGAAGCAGAGGGAGGAGGACCGAAAAATTATCCGCAGCCTGAAAAATTATCCGCAGCCTGAGGGAGGAAAGGGAGGCCTTAAACCTGTTCTGGAAGGAGATAGAAGAGAGGGAAAGGCTGCGGCTGGCCCACCATGTATTCCAGAGATACATAGGGGAACTGCTGCCCCAAAAAGAGGAGCTGGAAGGGGAAAGAGATTTTCAAAAAAAGATAGAGGCCTTGAGGAATTCCCTTTTCCAGGCCACCCACAAGAGGGCCCTTTATCACAACCAGGTGAGCCGCCTGGAGGAGAGGCTGGATTCCTATAGACGCCTCCATNGGGAGAAGAAAAAGCTATTGGCCGAGGAAAGGGCCCGGAAGGAGAGCCTGAAGGCGGAATCAGAGCAGATAGGGGAAGAGAAGGCCCGGCTGGAGGGGGAGATCTCTGCCCTGGTAACAGAAGAAGGCGGACTCCGGGAGGAGATCTCGGCGCTGGAACAGGAACTGATTGCTTTAAGAGAAAAATGGCAACAATGTCAAAATAGAGCAGCGCTTCTGGAAGGCCAGGTCAAAGCCCTGGAACAGGCCCAGCTCACCTACGAGGCCTGCAGCCCCGCGGGGTGCGTTTTCTCTTAAACGCCTGGAGACGGGGGGAGGAAGGGTTGCAGGGGATAGTGGGTATGCTGGGCGAAATGCTGGTAATTCCTCCTGAGCTCACCAAGGCTTTAGAGGCGGCCCTGGGGGGCCGCTGCCCAGTTTTTGGTAGTCCAGACCCCCGGGAAGCAGAGAAGGTGCTGAATTATCTAAAGAAAAAGGGCCGGGGCCAGGTCACCCTTCTTCCCCTCTCGTGGCTAGAGCCCCGGCGCTGGCCCTCCTGGGCCCAATGGGTCCTCTTGGAACCGGGGGTGGAGGGGATAGCTGCCCGCCTCATATCCTACTCNCCTGAGATGAGCAGGGCAGTGGAGTACCTGCTGGGGCAGGTGCTGGTGGTCAAGGAGCTGGGCCGGGCCCTGGAACTGGGAGAGCGGCTACGTCCCCCCATAAGGATGGTGACCCTGGAGGGGGAGCTCATCCACCCCGGAGGAACGGTCACCGGAGGCCTTTCTTTCAAAAAAGAGGGTTATCTGGCTCAAAGGCTTGCCTGGCGGGAAAAATACCGGGAAAGGGAAGAGATGCTTCGGGAGTTAAGCCTCCTGGAGAGGGAGAAAAAGAGAAAAAGGAGCTGGAAAGGAAATTTGAAGCCCAAAAGGCCCGCCATCAGGAGGTAAAAGAGAACCTCTGGCTGCTGGTGGAAAAAGAGAAACAGCTGAAGGAGAGGCAGGAGAGGATCGAAAGGGAAAGGCAAAGCTTGCAGGAGAGGATCCAGGTGCTGGCAGACGAAATCTCCCTGGAGGAGGAGAAGGGGCAAAGGTGGGAGGAGGAGAAGGAGTACAAATCTTCGCTCCTCACCCGGTGGCAGCGCCTGGAGGAGGCCATGCAGGCGAGATTGGGGGTTTTTAATCCAGCAGCAGTCCCAGCAACAGCAACGCCTGCAGGATCTGGAGAGAGAGATAGGGAAGCAGAATTCCCGGGAAGAGCGGCGCCGGTTTCAGGAAAAGGTGCTGGAGCAGAGGGAAAGGGAAGGGGCCAATAGGGAAAGGCTTTGGAAGGACAGGGGGGAGGAGCTGAAGAACAGGAGGAGCCGATGGGTTCAGGATAAAAGCGAGTGGCGCCAACTCTGGCACAGGCTCTCCGCAGAAGAAACCCGGGCCAGGGAGGTTTTAAAGGGGATTTCAGAGAGAAACAGCTCCTTGATCCAAAGGATCGAAGAACTGGAAGCCGAGAGGGAGGAATTGCTGGCCTCCCTGAAGGCCTTGAAGGAGGAGGAAAATAGAAAGCAGGGCAAGCTCCGGTCCCTGGAATTGTTCCTGGCCCGCGCAGAAGCCACCCTTTCAGGTTTAGAAGAGGAATTGAAGAATCGCTTTGGGCTCCGTTGGAGGGACAGGCTGGCCAAGGCCCGGCCCCGTATTCAAAAAAAGCAGAACTGCTGAAAGAGAGGGTTCGGGCCAAGCTGGAAGAGCTGGGTCAGGTGCACTTGAGCGCCCTGGAAATCTACAGGAGTCTCCAGAAGCGCCGGGCCGACCTGGAAAGCCAGTACCGGGATCTTCTGGCGGGGAGGGATAAATTAAAAGGTTTTTTGCGGGAAGTGGAAAATAAAATGGAGTCCATACTAAAGGATGCCCTGGACCAGATGGATATCCATTTTTCCCAGATTTTCAAGGAACTCTCCGGAGGGGAGGCCCACCTCCATTTCACCGGGTCCAGCATTTTAAAGGGGGGCTGGAGATGGAGGCGAAGATGCCGGGAAAACGCCGGCAGCCTTTAGATCTCCTCTTGGGCGGAGAAAAGGCCCTCACGGTTTTGGCCTTCATCTTAGCCCTGATGGCCAGGAACCCAGGCTGTTTTTATCTTCTAGATGAAGTGGATACGGCCCTGGATGAAGCCAATGTTAACCGCTTCGCCGGTTTCTTGCGCCGCTTCGGACAGGAAAACCAGATAATCATGGTCACCCACAGGACGGCCACCATGATGGTGGCGGACCGCCTCTATGGGGTAACCCTCACCCCTGAAGGTTTCTCCCAGGTATGCACCCTGGATCTGAAGGAGCTGCCCCGGGAAGAAGAGATTTGGACAAAGCTGGGATCTTCTGCTAAATTAAAAGGCAAAGGATAGAGGGGGGTAGGATTTGAACTTTTTCCAGCGTTTGAAAGAGGGGCTTAGGAAAACCCGGGAGGAGTTTTCCCGCCACCTGGAAGCCCTGGTGGGATTTAAAAGGGAAATAGATGAGGAGTTTATGGAAGGATTGGAGGAGGCCTTGATACTGGCGGACGTGGGCCTGCCCACCACCCAGTACCTCATGGAACAGCTGGGCCAGCAGATCAGGGCAAGGGGTGTTAGGACGCCANCCGAGGCCTTGGCCTATTTAAAAGAAGAGGTTGCCTCCCTTCTGGGCCGGGAGGTATCCCCCCTGAACTGGGCCCCTTCTCCGCCTACGGTCATACTGATGGTGGGGGTCAACGGCTCGGGTAAGACCACTTCCTTAGGTAAACTGGCTTTCCTTCTGGCCCGGGAAGGGAAAAAAGTGGTGGTGGCAGCCGCTGACACCTTCAGGGCTGCGGCCATCGATCAGCTGGGGGTGTGGGCCCAGAGGTCTGGGGCTGCCTTCATCAGACATCAGCCGGGGGCTGATCCGGCTGCCGTGGCCTTTGACGCCCTTCAGGCTGCCAAAGGCCGGGGCCGGGACGTGGTTTTGGTGGATACAGCCGGCCGGCTGCAGACCAAAGTCAACCTGATGGAGGAGCTGAAAAAAATAAAAAGGGTCTTGGCCAAGGGGCAGGAAGGGGCTCCCCACGAAGTCCTGCTGGTCTTGGACGCCACCACCGGGCAGAACGCCCTCTCCCAGGCCCGGCTTTTTAAAGAAGCGGTGGGGGTCACCGGTATAGTTTTGACCAAGCTGGACGGGACGGCCAAAGGAGGGGTGGTGGTGGCCATAGCCAGGGAACTGGAGCTTCCGGTTAAATTTATAGGCTTGGGGGAAGGCATAGAGGACCTTCAGCCCTTTTACCCCCGAGATTTCGCCGAAGCCCTTTTCACCGACATCCGCCCAGAGGGGAGAGAAAAGCAGATATGCTCGTCGTAAAGGGAGCCACCCTTATAACCATATCAGGGCCGGTAATCCAGGGAGGAGCCCTGGTGGTGGAAGATGACAGGTTCACCTATGTGGGGCCTTTAGAGGAGATGCCCCCAGTTGCCCCGGGGGCCCAGGTGATAGAAGCCGAGGGTATGGCGGCCCTGCCAGGACTGGTGAATGCCCATACCCACGCGGCCATGACCTTGTTCCGCAGCTACGCGGACGATATGCCCTTAAAGCAGTGGCTGGAGGAGAAGATCTGGCCCCGGGAGGCCCATCTTACCCGGGAAGACATATACTGGGGAACCAAATTGGCCCTGGCGGAGATGATCAGGAGCGGCACCACCACCTTTGCCGATATGTATTTTCATATGGACGGCGTGGCTCGAGCAGTGCTGGAGGCGGGAGTGCGGGCCTGCCTCTGTGAAGGGCTCATAGGCAACCGGGATTTTCTCTACAGGCGCCTCAAGGCAGGGGTGGATTTCGCCCTGAAGTGGCGGGGAGCGGGGGAGGGAAGGATCACCACCATGCTGGGCCCCCACGCACCCTACACTTGCCCGGAGGATTATTTAAAGCGGGTAGCGGAAGAGGCGGCTAAACACGGGTTGGGCATCCACATCCACCTGGCGGAGACCTCCCAGGAAGTGGAGGAGCACCGGGCCAAATATGGCCTATCTCCCGTCCTCTGGCTCCGGGAAATAGGGATCCTGGATTTGCCCTTGCTGGCGGCCCACTGCGTGCACCTGGAGGAGAAGGATATGGAGGTTTTGGCGGAGAAGGGGGTGAAAGTGGCCCACTGCCCGGAGAGCAATCTCAAACTGGCCAGCGGGGTGGCCCCGGTGGCTTCTCTCCTGGCCAGGGGTGTGAATGTGGCCCTGGGAACCGATGGAGCCGCCAGCAACAACAACCTGGATATGCTGGAGGAAGCCAGGACAGCTGCCCTCCTGTCCAAGGGCATCTCTGGCGATCCCACAGTTTTGCCCGCCCCCCAAGCCCTCCACATGGCCACCCTGGGGGGGGCCAGGGCCCTGAACCTGGATAAAGAGATAGGCAGCCTGGAAGCGGGCAAAAAGGCTGACTTTATCTTAATAGACTTGAACCAGCCCCACCTCTTTCCCCCCAACGACGTGGTGGCCCACCTGGTCTATTCCGCTTCGGGAAGGGATGTGGATACGGTGGTGGTGGACGGCAAGATCCTGATGCACCGGCGAGAACTGAAGACCCTGGATTTGGAGGAAATCTACTTTCAGGTCAAGAGGAGGATGGCATAAAAAAATTCCACCTCCTTCCACGCCTGCGGGGTTAGCTGTCGGGTGCGGGCTGAAGGAAAGCCCTACCTGGGGTTTCCCAGGATTAACCCCTGTTTTTGGGTCCCCCGCTCCCCAGAAAAAGGGGATTCGGCGATCCGGTGGAAGACGGAGTTAATGGCCTGCTTTCATAATAACACGGGATTTAAGATTTGGGAACTGAAAAAAATAGCCAATAATTATAGGGGGTTTGCTCATGAAAGCCATGGTGTTGGAAGCTCCCAGGCAGCCCTTGGTGTTAAAGGAGGTGCCCAAACCCCAGCCGGGTCCCGGGCAAGTGCTGCTCAAGGTGAAGGCCTGCGGCATATGCCGTACCGATCTTCACATACTGGATGGAGAATTGCCCGAGCCCAAACTTCCCCTCATAATGGGCCATCAGATAGTGGGTTTAGTGGAAAAAGGCGGAGACGACAGATGCCCCTTTGCCCCTGGCCAGAGGGTGGGGGTGCCTTGGCTGGGATATTCCTGCGGCCAGTGCAGGTATTGCCAGAGGGGGCAAGAAAATCTCTGCGACCAAGCCCGTTTTACCGGTTATCATATAGACGGGGGGTTCGCCGAATATACGGTGGCTGATTACCGCTTCTGCTTCCCCATACCCGAGGGCTATCCCGATCTCCAGGCAGCTCCCCTGCTTTGCGCCGGCCTCATAGGCTACCGCTCCCTGGTGATGGCGGGTGAGGCGGAACATCTGGGAATATACGGTTTCGGCGCTGCTGCCCATATAATCACTCAAGTGGCCCGTTATCAGGGCAGAAAGGTCTACGCCTTCACCCGGCCAGGAGACGAAGCAGCCCAACGCTTTGCCTTGAAAATGGGTGCGGTTTGGGCAGGCAGCTCCCTGGATATCCCTCCGGTAAAACTGGATGCGGCCATAATCTTTGCTCCGGTGGGGGAACTGGTGCCTCTGGCGCTGAAGGCGGTGGCCAAAGGGGGCACGGTGGTATGCGGGGGGATTTACATGAGCGATATACCTTCTTTCCCCTATGAGCTCCTGTGGGAGGAGAGGTCCATAAAGAGCGTGGCCAACCTGACCCGCAGGGATGGCATAGAATTTTTGAGCCTGGCTCCCAAGGTCCCGGTGCACACCGAGGTGACCACCTTCCCCTTGGAAAAGGCCAACGAGGCTTTGGAAGCCCTCAGGGAAGGCCGTTACACCGGAGCAGGGGTGCTGATCATAGAATAGGAGGCGAGAGAGTGAAAAGGCTCATCCTTCTGCGCCACGGGGAGAGCCAGTGGAATTTCGAAAACCGCTTTACCGGCTGGACCGACGTGGATTTGACGGAAAAGGGAAAAAGGGAGGCCTGGGAAGGGGGGGGGAGCTGCTCAAGGAGCGGGGTTTTTCTCCCCAGGTGGGATTCACCTCGGTGTTGAAGAGGGCCATAAGGACCCTGTGGATCGTGCTGGACTCCATGGACCTGATGTGGATACCTGTCTTATGCCACTGGAGGCTCAACGAAAGGCATTACGGAGCCCTACAGGGGCTCAACAAAGAGGAGATAGCCAGCCGCTATGGCCAAGAGCAGGTACAGATATGGAGGAGCTACGAGATGAAGCCTCCCCCTTTGGATATGGACGACCCCAGGCATCCCCGCTTTGACAAGCGCTATGCCTACCTGCCTCCGGAACTCCTACCCTCCAGAGGGTGTTGGTGTATTGGCAGGAGCTC
>JGI26787J52750_100054_pt1 | contig 13743 bp, 14 predicted proteins | sample WilGeyfunne61714_FD_52750 | JGI IMG/M metagenome (IMG submission 52750)
CCTCTGGTTCGAATCCGAAACATGCGTCAACAGCTTTGGCACTGGCGAGGTGGTGGCTCACATGGCATATACCACATATTCTTGGCACTATACGTGGTGCTTCTTCTATGGGTCTCCCTTGTAGGAATTTTTCGAATCCACGGAATTCCATGACATGTAGTCTTGTATCTTCAACATTACCTGCCTCATCGAGGTGCACTGTAATCTTGGCGTGACCTTCAATACGTGTTACAGGCTCCATTGTAACTTTAACCATTATTTCCCCTCCTTTTGGATTTTCATTGGTATAAGGGCGGCTGGGAGCGTGTAGGTATAGAATGTTCCGACTATGTCATCTAATTGTTCCGCAACCTCTTCTGGGTCTACTTTCTTATCCCTTTCAACTCCGAAGTCTGATGCTATGGCACTTATCATCTTAGCTCCCTGGTCTATTACACGTGTTGTCGGCCCGTAGCATCCCCTGCATGGTACTCCGTTGCTTGGGCATTGAGCACCGCATATTGAAACTGTTGCTGGGCCCATGCATACTATACCCTGTGCTATTAAACAAAGGTCTTCTTCTGGTTTCCCGACCTCAAATTGTCTCTTTATGAAGTCCATTGCGAGTCCTTCTGGTGGTTTTTCTCTTGGACATACCTCACATAAGTTCGTGTTTGGTAGTTCAACTTCCTCCCCTTTGAGTAGTGCTATGACGGCTTCTGCTACTACATCTGATTTTGGTGGGCATCCTGGGACGACAAGGTCTACATCTATTACATCTGAGAGCGGTCTTACCCTGTCTTCAAGGTGTGGGACATCCTCTNATGGTATTACCTTGTCTGGGTTGGGCGTAGTTATTGAGTTGATGTATGCTTCTTCGATGACTTCCTCTTTTGGCCAGAGATTTCTGAGGCCTGGTATGCCTCCGTAGGCGGCACATGTACCATATGATATNACAAAGTCGGCTCTTTCCCTTAATAGTTCTGCGAATTCTCTGTTTTCGTCGTTCACTANCCCTCCTTCTATTATTACGACGTCGAGTTTTTCTGGGATTTCATCATATTTTATGTCCATTAGGACTGGACTGAATTTAATTTCTGCCAATTCTAATAAATCTAATATTTGTTCATGGAAGTCCACTATTGACAAGTGGCATCCGGAGCATCCTCCAAGCCACATTGTCCCTATCTGTGCCTTTTCAGCCATTCTAATTTTCCCTCCCCCAANATTTAGGCTTCAGCTGCTAGTTGTTCTTTTATGGGTGATGGTCCAAGGGCCTTTATCCTGTCGACCATCATCTTTACTGTCTCGGCGAATTTTTCACCTTCTGAGGCCGATATGTAGTCATGGTATACTCTTTCTTTGCCTATTCCAAGTTCTTCCACGAGTTTGTAGACTAGTTCCATTCTCCTGGCCATCTTGTAGTTTCCTGCTTCATAGTGGCAGTCTCCGAAGTGACAACCGGCTACTACGACACCGTCAGCGCCTTCTCTGAACGCTTTGAGTATGAATTGTGGTTCAATTCTCCCAGAGCACATAACTCTGATTACGCGGACGTTTGGTGGATATTGCATTCTTGCAATTCCTGCTGTGTCAGCCCCACCATAAGAACACCAGTTGCAACAGAACATAACGATCTTTATATCTTCCTCAGCCATAGAGTCTCCTCCTTGCTCTTATTTTATTGTACAAATTGTACTTGGTATATTGGTTGAAAAAGAATAGGTATAAAGATTACTTATGAATCAATTTCGAAAACTTTATATACTGGATTAATAATTTCTGTATTTTTCATACACTAGATGAAACTTATAGTATCCCTAAAGTCTCTGGAGATCCTATTAACGACCGTGGGTATTGTTGATGATATTATTGTAGTATCCGCACACTCATATGCTTTTTTATCATCACCATTTACACCATCTAAGTCAACCTTTAAGTGGGATCTGAGATTATCAAGTGTCACACTTTCCACCCACTGGTCAGTGTCACTTACTATGATCTCATCAACACAATCTTCTAGTTCCTTACCTATAACCCATGACAAGAACCTTGCACCTAATATCGCGACCTTATCCCCTAAAAGGCCCTCCTGGGCCATCCTTTTAATATCATTCACGGTTTTCTGGATTTTAACTCTCCTATATAGGGGTGTGTGTGGTAGGCATGCCCAATGGGCGTCACCCACGAAAGTATAACCTATCCTTGTAGGATAGACATTGTCTTCGCCAGCGGCTTTAACAGCCATTGCAAGAGCCTCCAACTCCCCTTTTTGTATGGGAGCCCTTGTAAGCCCCCCTGGGACTTCATCTTTTATTATCTTGATTATCCTTGGGAGTCCGAAGTTTCCTCTCCGGGCAGCGCCTGGTGAATAGCCGCACATGTAACCGTGATGGTTCCGTGGGAAACCTGTTATTATGGCATTTAACCCTGCTCTAAGGCCTACTCTGCATTCATCTTCGTAGGCTCCGTTGGTTGCCACGATCTTACCAGGTGCGAGAATCCTTGCCATAGCAACTGCCCGTGCGAACGCCCCAAGAGGGTCGCTTGCAAGATTGAATGGGCCGCCTTCAAGTACAAGCACGTCTACGCCGATTTCAAGGGCTGTTTCAAAGGCTGTGATAAGATCATCATAGCCGTCTCCGATGAACATTATCGCTTCCAAGCCTTTCCCGTGTTCCTTTGCAAGTTTCGCAACACTTTTCGCTTCTTTTATCGGGGCTGCGTGGGCTTCCGCGCCCTGTGCAGAAGTTAAATTGATTGCAACTGATGTTGAAAGTTTAATCCACTCATCCCTTTCAGGGAGCGCCTCCTTTTCCTTGTCTAATAGTCTAGTGTGTATTCTATTGCGGGGACAACCCCTGAATGGGGGTCCTTCCATGTAACATTGGCCCATGCAATGTGTTATTTTCTTTGGGAATCTCATTGGCCCATATTCTCCAAAATGGTCCAAGTCAATGGGTACTTCTGTTATCTCTCTGACTTTGCGCATTAGTTCCACACCTTTAATGCTATAAGATTCTGCCATGTCTGCGAATGCATAAGCACAAGCATGTATAGATGCTCCTATCATATCAGATAATATGCAATTGCCCAGGAAGTCTATTTCTTCAAGGTCTGAAGCGCAAGTGCCCACCAAGACCTCAGTTAAATCACATCCGATGGGGAATCGTTTAAAATTATATCCTAGTCTAATTGCCTCTTCCCTTGAAAGTTCCGAGATGGCGTCGACCACAGTTATGGGATCTTTATCTATCTTTGCAAGTTCCCAAGCCGCATCTAGATTATGGATCGCTTCTTTGATAAGGTCCTCCATCACATCACCAAATATTGGATGATGATATGAATCTAAGAGTATAAAAGATTTTCGAAAAAAAAACAGAGAGATTACCTATAAATTTTTTGAGCGGGCCTAACTCCCTCGATATTTGTAAATTCTTGCATTTGGAATTTTTTCACCTCCCGTGGCTGATATCCATTCAAACCTGGATCTTCTTTTTTCAATTCCTAATTCTTTTAATATGTCCTCTATTAATTCTGCTCTACGTTTCCACTTATAATTTCCAGATTCGTAATGAGAATCCCCTAAATGGCATCCACCTACAAATACGCCATCAGCGCCTTCACGGAAGGCTTTGAAAATGAGGGAAGCTTTTCGAAGTTTTTAATTGTGGATGTTTTAGCCTGTGCTTTGTTAATCTATACGGCTTCTCTACCATATTTGCATGATTTCGGTTGGTTCGCTAATCGAAAAAGTCTAACCTTGTGAACTTGCATTTCCATCATTTACCTCCCACGCGTTATTATAAATTTCACACTATATTCTATTTTAATAGTTTTCTTACATTACATAATAAAATCTGGGAATATATGTTTGACATAATTTTTCTAAAAAAAATATATATAAAAAAAATTAATTATATAAAAAAAATTAATACAAGTTTGAGGTGATTACTATGAAAGTTGCAATATTGGGAGCAGGTTGTTATAGGACGCATGCAGCAACCGGCATAACAAACTTTGCGAGGGCATGCGAAGTGGCAGAGGAAGTTGACAAACCAGAGATAGCCATGACTCACTCAACAATAACAATGGCGGCGGAACTGAAAGAATTAGCAGAAATAGATGATATCATAGTATCAGATCCAGTATTTGACAAACAGTTCACANTAATAGACGACTTTGACCCTGAAGAAGTTATAGAAGCCCATAAAGAAGACCCTGAAAAAATAATGCCAAAGATTAGGGAAAAGTGAATAAGGTGGCCGAGGACTTCCAAAACCACCAAAAGGTGCAATACACTTCGTACACCCCGAAGAACTAGGACTAAAAGTTACAACAGATGACAAGGAAGCTGTAACCGATGCTGATTGGGTTATGACCTGGTTGCCAAAGGGTGACATCCAACCAAACATCATAGAAAAATTCATAGACAACCTAAAAAAAGGTGCAATCGTAACACACGCCTGCACAATACCCACAACAAAATTCTATGAAATATTCGCAGAAAGACATGGAGACCTCNCCACATCACCAGAAANCCTCAACATATCATCATACNATCCAGGCGCAGTACCCGAAATGAAAGGACAAGTCTACATAGCAGAAGGATACGCATCCGAAGAATCCATAAACACCCTCCTAGAATTAGGCGAAAAAGCAAGAAGCAAAGCCTACAAACTACCAACAGAACTTCTAGGCCCAGTATGTGACATGTGCTCTGCGCTCACAGCAGTAACATATGCGGGCATACTCACCTACAGAGACGCTGTCACCAAAAACCTTGGCGCACCAGCTGGATTCGCACAGATGATGGCCAAAGAAGCCCTTGAACAACTAACCAATCTAATGGAGAAGGCTGGAATAGACAAAATGGAGGATCGTTTAGACCCTGGCACACTCCTCGGGACAGCAGACTCTATGAATTTCGGGGCCCTGGCAGAAATACTCCCATCAACATTCGAAGTCCTTGAAAAAAGGAAAAAATAACCCCTCCCTTCTTATTATTTTTTCCTTCCGGCAAATATTTAAATCACCTAAATCATATATCCTACTATACTAATTTTCCAGTTTTTGGGTGTTAAATTGATAGAAGGTATCCTGAAAAAAGCAGAAAACATGCAAAGACTAAAAGACGATGAAATAATCAAATTATTCAAAATAGAGGATAAAGGAGACTTTAATAGGCTAATGGATGTTGCAAGCCAAATTAGAGATGAGAATAGAGGCTCAATAAAACTCACATCAACTATCCATTTAACAAATAAGTGTAAAATAACCCCTAAGTGTAAATATTGCGGATTCGCCGCTGGCACATCACCCCAAGGATACTACAAAGGATTCTCTAAAAAAAATGATGAGATATTAAAAGCAGCCAGAGAGATAGAAAAAGCTGGAATCCCCCGAGTTAGTTGTTCAGGCGCCCATGGATACAATGGAAAACATGCTATCAGAGCAGCCAAAATAGTTAAAGAAAATACTAGTCTAGAATTGCTGATAAACGTGGGCTCAGACCTTAAAAGGGAAAACATACAAGAACTGGCAAAGCACGGAACCGACACCATATGCTGCAACCTAGAAACAATAAACAGGAAACTCTTCCATCACCTCAAACCAGGAGAAACACTAGAACAACGCATAAAAGTATGCGAGCTCATATCAGAAGAGGGCCTAGAGCTTTCATCAGGATTATTAATAGGAATCGGAGAAACATACAAAGACAGAATAAAACATCTAAGATTCCTCAAAAGATTCAAAAGCCTTGGAGAAATACCAATAATGGGATTCAATCCATACAAGGGGACTCCAATGGAAAAACATCCACCATGCCCATTAGATGATCAGATGAAGACCATAGCAATAACAAGAATACTATACCCCCACTTGAGGATAACAGTCCCAGCACCAACCATAGGCCCCGAAAACGTGAAATTTTCCCTCATAGCAGGTGCAGATAACATAGCAACAATAATACCCGACAATTATCCCATAGAAGTCAAAGGCGTCGGATCACCACATATCGGGAACCTGAAAAGAATGCTTAAAACCATAAAAAACATGGGTCTAAAAGCCGAGATAAAACATGAAAAATTGGCCCCCCAATCCCATGGTGATAAAATATGCTAGAAGAACACATAAAAAAAGCATACAACGAATCAGCAAAAGGGAAAAGAAAAGGAGACAAACACATAGAAGTCGAAAAGATAAAAGAATACATCCTCTCAGCAGAAAACATAATCATACCCAACTGGGATGAAAGAAAACTAAAAAGTATAAATAAGATCCTCAAAGAATTCGGACTCCCCAAGGCCAAAAGATTAAAAATCCACACCAACGCCGCCGACTTGACAAGAACGCCAACCATAACCAAGGCCCTCATGACAGTGGACACAACAGACGCAGACCTCATAATAGCAAGGGGTCGACTAGGCGCTCCAGGCTCTGGTTCAATGCTAATAATAATGGACCATAAAGGCAGAATACTCTCAGCAGCCATATCACCACCACACATCATCCATGGAAAAAGCCTAGAAAAAGCAGTAGAAGAAGAACTGAAAATAGCCCTCCAAAGGCTAGGATTATGAAAACAGAAACTGGTATAACAAACACAGTAAAAAATTATTTCTCAAAACATACCATCCAAGATATCATAGAAACCATAGGCAAAATCAAAACATACGCCCTAGTAGATTGGCTGGCCCATAAAAAAATCAAACCAAAAAACATTCTCATAATAGGCGCCTATCTTACAGGTGCCATGATAGCCAACAAATTCAAAGAATACAATGTCACAGTAGTCGACAAGCACCCCCACCTTAAATGTTTAATTGATTCAAATGTAACATTCAAAAAACCAAAAGCCATCAGAGGCTCCTGGGATCTTACAATTGATACAACAGGCATCGGAGGCATAAACCCAAAAGAACTAAAAATACAAACTAACGCTTTCATAGTTGAAAGTCCAATTTCAGATGCTAGTGACCCCATAATAAAAAGCCATGACGAAGGTAAAAAAAGAATACAAGCCGTCAAAGCCCCACTAAATGGCATATTATATACCAGCGGCTTAAATACGAAAACATCAGGGACAATGACCCTAACCATAGAAGTGCTTAGAAGAAGCCTCAACAAGATCCTGGAAATGGATGGTGTACTCTACGCCTCGTCACAGCTAAGATTCTATGAAAGAATCCTATTCAAGGAAAAAAATTGTAAAAAATTTATAGAATCCCTCAAGGAAAATGCGATAATCACATCATCCCTCAGAAGAATAGACTGCGACATGCCAATAAAAGAAAATCTTAGAAGAATAAAATCCCAAATAAAAGAAATATGAAGCTAACAAAACTCATAAAACTTATAGAAGAGAAAATACCACCACACCTCGCCATAAAAGGCGACAAAATCGGCCTAATGACACCGGCCAATGATATTAGTGTGAAAAAAGTCCTACTACTAATGGATTATATTGCTACAGACCAAATATCCTACAAAGATCATGACCTGCTCATACTACACCATCCACCACAACTAAAACCTCCAATACCAACATATGTGATACACTCAAACTGGGACATCATCAAAGGAGGAGCTTGCGACGCCCTAGCCAACAAACTAAAACTAAAAGTTATAGACACGATAGCAGGTGGCCTAGGAAGGATCTGCAAAACAGACACCAGACTTGAGACCTTCATCGAAGAAGTTCACAGAAAACTCAAACCAGAAGAGGCTAGGATTGTTAATTTTAAAAGAAAACTCAAGATCGATAAGATAGCAATAGTATCAGGTTTCGGTCTAAATCCCAAGATGATAAAAAAGGTCCATGAAAAGAATGTTAAAGTTTACCTTTCAGGTGACCTCACCCAAGAGGGTGCCATACTAGCAAAAAACCTAGGTTTAACCCTTATAGATGTAGGACACCATACAACAGAACTCCCAGGCCTATACAGGTTGGGCGAACTCATATCCCACATGGGGGTTGAAGTCAAAATAATCGACACGAAAACACCATGGGAGACCATGAAATGGAATCCATAGAGGAACTGGAAAAGGGGAAAAAATCCCAAGGTAAAGTTACAATAGTCGGCCTTGGGAGACTGGGCCTTAGAGTAGCCCTAAACTTGATGGAGGTTCACAGGGGAGGGCCAAGGGAGATAAAAGTCGTTGACGGGCAGCGAGTAACAGCCGATGATCTAATCTTCAGGTTAAAAGGGGCTAAGGTAGGTGAATATAAGGTTAAATTCCTTGAAAGATTAGGCAACAGAGTTTCCACAAGGAAAGTTGTGGGAATCCCAGCATACATTTCAAAGGATAACCTCCAAATAATAGACGGAGACATCATCTGTATTTTAATCGCCGGTGGCAACACACTCCCAATCACAGCATCCATCATCAAACACGCAAAAAAAATAGAAGCTTCAACTATCAGTACAATGGGCGTTTCTGGAATCGGTCAAGAAGAAATAATAGTAGAAGACATATCCAATGTTGAAAAAGATAACCCAATAGTCAAATTTCTAAAAGAGAAGGGAATAAAAGATCACACCCTCATAGGGACTGGTAAACTTATAAGAGATTGGGAACCCATAACAGGATATGTATTAGATGAAATAGCGAAAACCACAACATCCCATATATTAAAGATTCTCCACATGAGGGGAAGCTGATTGATTAGGATAGCTACCGCCGAATGTTTCACCCATGGGAAAATAGCCAGAGAAATACACGCATTCTCCCAAGGCTATCTATTATCATATAAGTGGACCATCAAACCCAAAGATTATAAGTTATCACTCATAGCTGGCCTATTCATCCCAACCATCACAGGGATCAAAAAAATCCTCAAATTCGAACCACCACCACCAACTGAAATAACGGATGATATAAAAGTCTACGACGAAGCCACAGATAAGAAAGTGGCCAATAGGATGGCTAAAGCAGTGAAAAATATTACAGGAGCAGACATTGGTATAGGAACAACTGCAGGTGTTGGCAGGGGTGGGATAGCACTCGTAAGTGATAATATTGAAGTCATAGGATCATCGGATGTCTATGCGGATCTCAGATCCTCCTCAGTCACCGAGATAATGAAAAGACAAGAATCTGGAGTGAAAAAAACCCTTAAACTTCTAGAAGGTACTCTCTCACATATGTGAACTACCCCACGTTATTGCATGAGGCCTTATGCTTCCGGTCACGTCCCGCCGGCTCAGGAGGTTCACCTCCCTCCATCCCATACTTCTCATTAGGGCATGGACTATATCACGCATATTTGGACTTCCCTTTTACATGGGAACATAGGTTTAGATGTTCGGAAGATATATCGCAATTCATCCCCACCCTATCTGATGAGGTCTTCTTACAAAAGAAAAGATAAATATCATATAGTTCAAAAAAGTGGTATGGTGATTTACCATGCTCCTTGAAATCACAGACTTAGCAGTTGAAGTAGAGGGAAAAGAAGTCCTCGAGGACATAGACCTCTACATAAATAAAGGGGAAAGCCACGTCCTCCTAGGACCCAACGGGTCTGGGAAGACCACACTTTTCATGACAATACTCGGCTTCCCCAAGTATAAAGTTAAAAAGGGTGAGATAATATTCAAAGGAAAAGACATCACAGAATTGCCCACAACAGAAAGGGTCAGGATGGGCATAGGTGTGAGCTTCCAAAATCCCCCGGCAATCCGTGGCGTTAAACTAATCGACCTTCTCAAAATAGAAAATGGACAAACAGTCGAAGAAGAATTAAACCCCGAAATAATGGAAACAGCTAAAAAACTGAAATTCGATGAAAGATTTTTAGAAAGGGATGTTAACATGGGCTTCTCAGGTGGAGAAGTTAAAAGGTCTGAAATACTACAATTATCAGCCCAAAAACCAGACTTCATAATGTTCGACGAACCAGATAGTGGAGTTGACATCGAAAACGTTGGATTACTCGCAGAAGAGATCAACACTCTCCTAGAAAAGGATAAAAAGCCAGGACAAAGGCAAAGGGCAGGTCTTCTCATCACACATCTTGGCTACATACTTAACTTCATAAGAGCCGACATAGCCCACGTCCTCCTAGATGGTAGAATAGCCTGCACAGGAAACCCAAAGGAGATATTAGATGATATAAGGACAGAAGGATTCGACGGGTGTGTTAGATGTTGTCAGACACAATAAAAAAGGCCGAAAAGGCAAAAGAGAAAAAATCACCATACGGTTATGACATAAACCTTGAAAAGTTTATAGAGGAAGAGGCAGAAGAACATGAAAGGATTAACAAAGCAACAGAAGTGCCAAAGAAGATGAGAAACACCCTACTCAAAGTCGGCGTCGACCCCACAGAAAAAGAAAGAGCAGGCACATTCATACAAGTGGACCAGACAGGAATATACTCAAGCCAAGCCTCAAAGACCGTTGAAATAATGGGCCTGAACTTTGCCCTAGAAAAATACAATTGGCTCAAAGATTATATGTGGAAGGTCGTAGCACCAGATACTGACAAGTACACTGCACAAACAGCCCTAAGAGAATCCGAAGGGAACATAGGCGGATACTTCATAAGATCCAAGCCAAATTCAAGGGAGATATTCCCACTACAAGCTTGCATGTTCATAGGGGACGAAAGAGTTATGCAAACAATCCATAATATCATAATCGCTGAAGAAAATTCAGAACTCCATATAATAACTGGTTGCGCCACCGGAGAAGATGTGAGCTCAGCACTACACCTTGGAATAACAGAATTCTATATAAAAAAAGGTGCCAAGGTCACATATACAATGATCCATAATTGGGCTGAACAAGTAGAGGTAAGACCCCGGACAGGTATACTGGTAGGAGATAATGCGACTTTCATAAACAATTATATACTTACAAGTCCAGTTAAGAGCATACAATCATATCCAACAGCATATTGTACCGGTGAAAATTCTAGGGTTGTTTTCCAGTCAATCCTTGGAGGTAGGAAAGAATCCATACTTGATATGGGTTCTATGGTCATCCTTGATGGTAAAGGTTCAAGTGCAGAGATAGTATCAAGGGCTGTTTCAAAGGATAAATCAGAGATATATTCAAGGGGTCATCTAGCAGGAAGAGTTCCGGAGGTTAAAGGACACTTAGAATGTCATGGTCTCGTATTATCTGATGATTCTATGATATATGCGGTTCCTGAACTCGTGGGCAGCGCAACAGGTCTTGAAATGTCCCATGAGGCTGCTGTTGGGAAAATAGCCGAAGAAGAAATATTATATTTAACATCTAGGGGTTTAACAGAGGAAGAAGCAGCATCCATGATAGTTAGGGGTTTCCTTAGCATGGATATAAAAGGTTTACCACCTGAACTTGCCGAGGAGACGAAGAGGATGCTTGACATGAGCTTGAAGGGGATGTAGAGTGCGGGTTATTCTGCTATTATTATGAACTCCCCAACCTTCTCCACCTTACCAAATGGTACGAATAGGCGATCACCCTTCTTCTTCGCATCCTTTACCGTTACATTCCTCCCTTTTTCCACTTTTATGACAATATNTGTTATTTTACCCGTTTTATCGTTGATTATGAGTTCTTCAAGTTCGCCGAGTATCCTCGCATTATTCGTAGCGACCTGATAACCTTTAATGTCACTCCAATACTTCTCTTCCCCTTTTATCAAAGTTTTCTCTTCCAATATCATCACCTAATATCCTTTCAAGGAATATAAGATCCCTAGGAGTGTTTATGTTTAGTGCGAGTTCCAATCTTGAAACTCTTAAAATTTCCTGTTTTTGTATCTTATTTTTACTCCTTAATATATTTACCCCGCTCGGCACCATACCTCTCCATGAACTAGACGGTATAAGGCCATAATCCTCATAAATTTCAAGGGGCACAAAGACGGCAAGAGCCTCGGCTTTAGAAGTTTNATAATATTCTATTATTTCATCGATGATGGATGGACCTACTAATGGCAAGTCCGCATTTATAATGAATAGGATATAATCGCCTTTTCCTTCAAAATAGGATAATATCTTCCCAAGATCTTCTATATAACCCCTGCCACTTGTGCAGATTATATTATATCCCAACCTTCTCACATGTTTTTCTGTTAGTGGGGTGTATGGACTCGTTGCAACTGTTATACCTTGGATGTTCTCGGATCCTTCAAGGTTTTCTAGGACATACTCTATGAGAGGTTTTCCACCTGCTGGTGCGAGTGGTTTTTCATGTTCTGGGTTGAGGCGTGTGCCCCTTCCACCCGCCATTACAATAGCCCTTATTCGATCCATTTTTCCTCTTTCTTGCGTTGTAGTTTCCTCCTCATACCAAGTATGCATGGTCCTCCTTGTCTGCCACCTATTGGCGTGTGTGGCGTGCCTATTGAATTCATGCAACGGGCCATTACAGCAGCACCTAGAGCAAGAGCATCTGAAACGAACACAACATCCTTAAACCTCTTATTAACATATTCTAATATTAACCTGGGTTTTTCACCTGTTATACCAGCCCTTCCAGTCACTCCTAAAACAGAACCATCTTCTATAACCCCTTCTTCGAAGGCCTCGTCTATGAGCCTTTTTGCTATGAGTGCGCTCACATAATCTAAGGTTGCGAATAGTGTGTGTATACCATCCTTTTGGTATATTTCATGTCCAATTTTTGCAAGTTCTCCTAATTTGTCACCATTTTTCCCAGCATCACAGCCTATGAGTGTTGTACCGGCATCATAGGCCGCTTCAGGGTCCACAGGGACTGTTCCAAACCTTCTACGATCCTCCGGGACTTTCCTTATATCTATCACCTCTTCATGCACCATCTCAGCATTTTCACGCGCCTTTTTCCAGTCAGCCCCTTTTAGGATCGATTTCTTATAGAGGTCGATGGCTGCCCCACCTTCCTTGTCAACCATTTCACTCCCCCTTATGAGGGCGTCGGGTATGGCCCCTGCAAGTCCGCAAAAATTTCCTATGGTCCTCGCATAGGGTTCTGCACTGTTCACTATACGTCCTGCGAGTGTTGTGCCAAAATCCAAAGAAACGCAAGGGTTTCTGTAATCTATTTTCGTCCATTTGGCCCCGATTTTTATCCCGGCTGTGACTAGTTCACCCTCCATTTCATTGGCGACCACTTGTCTGCCGGTGGGTGGTATTACACTTGCCACAGCACTATCAAATATTACTTTATCTAGGAGTGAGAATCTCCTTAAACGTGGGGGTAGATTATCGACTGAAAGGGCTGGGGCCATCTTCCTTGGGAGTATACCAGCCTTTAGGCATCCTTCTGCCAGTGCTATTATGATTTGGCCAACGTCTTTTGGTGATGCGAATCCTGCTGTGACGCCAGTGGATCTTACCACAAAATCAAGATCTTTTTCTATGTCTATCCTGGCTCTTTTAGCAGATTCTAGTATGGTGTCCCTTACAAGTTCTGCTACTGATTCCTTTGTTAATTTAACACCCCATACTGTTTCTCCAAAGACCTCTTCTCCAGGTTTTGGAGGTCTTATGTCCCTTGTCATGTTAACTGTTTTATCTAGTAGGTAGGTTCGACTTGTGTTAAGATTGGTTGCAGTTAATATGCACTTAGTGGTGGTGTTACCTAATTCTACCGATGCCACTATATAATATACATCCGGGTTTAGCGCATACCCAGAGCCTACGGTCTTTTTTGTGAATGGCGATGCCTTTATCTCTTCTATGGTCTTATATTTACTTTTGGCTATTATTGGCTTAGGACCGAATAATCTTTTCAGTAATGACAAATTGAATACCCCCCAAGAATATAACACTTTGGATT
>JGI26787J52750_100055_pt1 | contig 13714 bp, 11 predicted proteins | sample WilGeyfunne61714_FD_52750 | JGI IMG/M metagenome (IMG submission 52750)
AGCTTCTCAACTAAGGAGTTTATCTTCTCATCATCATATTTTGAAATGATACTTTTATCTGATATTGGCTCTAAAGCTTCATAATAGAGTTTTGAATACTCGTCTGTTATCTTTTTAATTACCTTTTCTTTAAAGCTTTGATTTTCAAAATAGCTGGTATCAAATGGCTGATGGTCAATAAAAGCAGAATTATTGTTAGTTTTATTATCATTAAATATATGAGCTATTTGCATCAAATTTCTCCTTAAGGTAACAGAAACATCAAAAACTCTTAAGAAACAGTNTAATCAAAAATTACTTAAAAATAGCAATAAAATTAAAAATTTACTGCCAACAATCAAAGCAAAGAGCAAAGCATCAAGGGCTTTAAAATAAACTGTCACTTTGAGTAGGTATAAATTATTAGTGATGATAGCAAAGGTTAGGCGTCTTGTTGGGCAATTAAGTGGATTTTAACCTGTAGATTGCTTCGTTTTGCTCGCAATGACAAGAGGGGCGCTCGCAATAAAAAAGAGAGGGCTGCAATAACGAGGGGGTGCTTACAATAACAAGAATAAGATTGCATTGACAAACACTTAAGNAATGTAACAATCACTCACTTAAAAACAAAATGATATAATTACACAAAAAAGAGGTAAGCATGATAAAAAGTTTTTTTCAAGGAATCAAAAAAACTCTAGGCTTTATCCAAAACCATTTTAAAGCGATGCTATTTTTGCTTATTTTATTTTTGATTTTTGCACCACCAACCAAGCCCCCTGCTCCGCCATCCAATCTCATTCAAATTGATTTGACTGGGATGATAGTAAGCCATGAAGATATCGTAGAAAAACTTCAAAATGCAGCAGATAATAAGCACATAAAAGGGATTTTGCTTAATGTGAATTCAGGTGGTGGGTTGGTGCCTCCATCGATTGAAATTGCACAAACCATTAAGCGAATAGATAAGCCCATCATTGCTTATGCAAGTGGCACGATGGCTAGCGGAAGTTACTATGCAAGTATCTATGCAGATAAAATTGTAGCCAATCCAGGCAGTATTATAGGCTCTATTGGGGTGATTTTTGAAGGGATGAATTTTGAAAAATTGCTTGAAACTATAGGGGTTGCACCACAAACAGTAAAAGTTGGAAAATACAAAGAGGCTGGTACACCCAAAAGATCGTGGAGTGAGTATGAAAGGGCAGAGCTTGAAACGATAGCAAATGATATCTATGAGATGTTTGTAAAAGATGTAGCTGATGCGAGAGGATTAGATGCAAATAACCATGAAAGCTTTGCTGATGCGCATATCTACACTGCAGCTAGAGCCAAAGAGCATGGGCTTATTGATGAAGTAGCTACGATGTATGAAGCAAAAAAGATGCTTGAGGCTTTAAGTGGAGTGGATGAGCCAAGATGGAAAGAAAAGGATAGGTTCGAGCGATTGATGGAGCGGTTTGAACTAAGAGTTATGAGCCTGCTTTCAAGCTATTTATACGGCTTAAAGGCTTCATATTAATGGCTTGCTCGAAGCTAAAGCTTAAATGCTAGAAGTTTGAAGTAACAAAAAGCAGAAAGCCTCCAAAACCTCAAAAAAAGAGGCTACTATTATCGCAAAACCCTACACAAAGTAGGCTTATTTTGCATAATCAACAGCTCTTGTTTCTCGAATTACAGTCACCTTTATCTCGCCAGGATACTGCACAGAATTTTCTATATCATTTGATATTTCTCTAGCTAATTTAACTGATTCATTATCATCAATCATTATAGCATTAACAAAAACTCGAAGCTCCCTTCCCCCATCAATAGCATAGGATTGAATGACTCCCTCTTTGGATAGAGCAATATTTTCAATCTCTTTGACCCGTTTTAAAAAGCTCTCAAGCACCTCTCTTCTAGCACCTGGCCTTGCAGCACTGAGTGTATCGGCACTACAGACAGCAAAACTTTCTATGCTTTTTGCTTCCTCATACCCATGATGTGCATAAATTGCATTAATTACCACTTCATCTTCACCATATCTATTGCACACTTCAACACCCAATTCAACATGGTTACCCCCATAGTCATGTGTCAAAGCCTTTCCAATATCATGCAAAAGCCCCGCTCTTTTTGCTTTCACTTCATCTCCACCCATCTCTGCAGCCATAATTCCTGCAAGATGTGCTACCTCTAGCGAATGGCTTAAAGCATTTTGACCATAGCTTGCACGATATTTGAGTTTTCCAATGAGTTTTATCAACTCTTTATGCATCGAGCCGATTCCCAAATCAAGAACAATATTTTCACCCTCTTGATAAATCTTTTCTTCAAATTCAAGTTCCACTTTTTTATAAATCTCTTCAATTCTAGCAGGTTGGATCCGCCCATCCTCCAAAAGCAACTGCAGCGTTTTTGTTGCAATGGCTCTTCTATAGAGATTAAAACTACTTAAAATTACAACCCCAGGAGTATCATCGATGATAATATCCACGCCCAAAAGCATCTCAAGCGTTTTTATATTTCGCCCCTCTTTTCCAATGATTCTGCCTTTAAGTTCATCACTTGAAAGATTGACGACATTAATAAGCCTCTCACCAGCAAACTCTCCTGCATACCTTGAAGTAGCTTGAGCTAAGATATAGTTTGCTCTTTTTTGTGCTTCTTCAATTGCTTTTTTCTCATATTTTCGAATCAGTTGAGCAGTAAAGGATTTATAATTTTCCTCCACTTTTTGGCGTAACTCTTGCTCAATTTCAGCTTGCGTTAAACTTGTATGATTTTCAAGCAAATTGATACACTCTTGCACCTTTTGAGCATAATCTTTTTTTAAGTTTTCCAACTCATTGGTGAGTGNTTTAACTCGCTTTGCTTCTTTGATGGCAATATTTTTTTCATTCTCTGCATCACGAAGAGATTGCTGTATTGAGTTTTGCTCCTTTTCCAATTTTGCATTTTTGCGATCAAATTCATCTTTGAGCTTTGCTAACTCTTTATCATAGTGCTCTTTGAGCTCAACCTCTTTCTCTTTTAACTTATACTTCGCATCTTTAAGCAAAAGCATCGCTTCACGCTCAATTACTTTTGCTTTTGCTTTTGCATTAGCCTCATATATGTCATATTTACTTCTTTCATTATTTTTCGTAATAAGGTGGCTAACTACAGCACTAATTCCTGCGACCACCCCTACAGTAACAATCTCTATTAACACTTTTCAATCCTTGTAAACTATCTGCTGTAACAAAAAGGTCAGCTTTGATATCATAGAAGTTTGTTATATTTTTTTTGGAAATGCAAGCTCGATTTTGAACAAAAATTGTATATGGTTTATATCGTAAGCTTGCAAAAAACCTATCATACATACCCTTACCAAAGCCAACTCTTCGAAAACATCTATCAATTCCAACTACCGGTACAATAGCGACATCAATTTTTTTACTAAATTTATTTGAATCTGCCGGTTCTTTTATGTTAAACCTTTTTCTTTTTAAAGGCAATCTATATTGTACCGTTTTAAAGCTTTCTCCTTGCATAAATGGCACCAATATCACTTTATTTTTGCGCAGTTTATGCATCAGTGGCACTAAGTTTGGTTCAAATTTCATAGGAATATAGAACAAAATAGCTCTTGCTTTACGCTTTTTAATGATTGTTTCAATCTGTCTTGAAACTTTTAAACTCAGTGCAGGCTTGTAGTTTGCACTTTTTAATTTTTCAATACAATTGAAACGAAATCTCTTTTTTTTATCCAAAACTTACTCTTAACTATTTTGTTATATAATAACACTCGTTTATTGGCTTACAAAGCCGTAACGAATTATACCAAAAGGGAAGATATGAAAAAGTTTATTTTGCCATCTTTAATATTTGTTGTGCTGTTTTTCAATGGATGTGATGATAAGGCTCAATTAAAAAAGGTTGATACAGACAAAAAGATTGATGCAATCACTTTTACACTTCAAGACCCAAGAGGAGAAAGCTTAACAGTAAAAGAAGCAAGAGATTTAAATTTTGGTCACGATAAAGAGTATTCTTTGGTGGCATTTTGGGCAACTTGGTGTGCTCCTTGCAAAGCAGAAATTCCCCATTTGATCAATATTCAAAACAAATATAAAGATGAAGTCAAAGTGATTGCTATTTTGGCTGAGCAAGATAAAGATCATGATGAAATTTTAGAGTTTATAGATGAATACAACATAAACTACTTTGTTTCAAATAGCGATGATATATTTGCATTTGCAAATTTGATTGCCAAAAAAATAGGATTAAACAGTATTCGATCTATTCCAACGATAGCACTATTTAGAAATGGTGAATATGTAAGCCACTGGATAGGACCAGCTCCAGAGGAGATGATTACTGCACATATAAAAAGCTCAAAGGAAGGTTAATTGTTTCATTTTTTCAAAAGAGGGTTAGCAAAAACTACCGAGGCAATCAAAGAGATTGTGCCCAAAAAACAATCAAAACTTGATAAAGAGATAATTGAAGAACTGCTTCTTGAATCAGATATGAGTTATGACCTCGTTGAAACGGTAATCAATGGCTTACCCAAAAAAGTCAATCGAATTCAACTCTATAACTCCCTTATCTCTTTATTTATCTATGAACCAAGAGAGTATACAAAAGCTACCAATAAACCCTTTGTTGAAATGGTAATTGGAGTAAATGGTGCTGGAAAAACAACAACCATTGCAAAACTTGCAAATAGATACAAAAGTGAAGGAAAAAGTGTAATGCTTGGTGCGGGAGATACCTTTAGAGCTGCAGCGATTGAACAACTTACAAAATGGGCAGATATTGTAGGTGTTCCTATCATTTCTACAAAACATGGTCATGACCCTTCAGCGGTTGTCTATGATACAATCCTTTCAGCAAAATCAAAAGGTATCGATCATGTCATTATCGATACGGCAGGAAGACTCCATAACCACACAAATCTTTCAAATGAACTTCAAAAGATGGTGCGGGTAGCAAACAAAGCTTATGAGGGTGCGCCACATCGTAAACTTTTGATCCTTGATGGAACGCAGGGAAGTTCAAGCATCAACCAAGCCAAACAATTTGATGAAATAGTTGGAATTGATGGTGTTATCATCACCAAGCTTGATGGCACAGCAAAAGGTGGTTCACTTTTTACTATCGCTAGTGAACTCAAACTTCCAATCTTTTTTGTTGGTGTGGGTGAAAAAAAGGATGATTTGATAGAATTTAACCCAAAAAACTATATTAACACTATCTTAGATGAAGTATTTCTCTAAAATTTTTTCTACCAACAACTTCAAATTTGTTAACCCTCAGTTAATGGTATTGGGATAAGATTTTTTGGTGAAAATATCTTTAAGGAACTCAATGGCTCTTGCTAGACTTTTTTTCTCTTTTTTTGCAACGATTGTGCTACTAGCTGTTTTAGCTATAGGTGCAGCGATTGCAACATTTATAGAAAATGATTACGGTTTTGAAACTGCTAAGGCTTTAGTTTACAATGCAAGGTGGTATGAAATCATCCTTCTACTTACAACTATTAATTTAATAGGAATTATTTATAACTACAAGATGTGGAAGCATCTTGGAAGATTTCTATTGCACATCTCTTTTGTCGTAATTTTAATCGGCGCTTTTCTTACTAGGTATTTTGGATATGAGGGAATTATGCATATCCGTGAGGGTCAAACAACAAATAGAATGATTTCATATGAGCCATATTTACAAATAGAGGTAGAAAAAGACTCTGAAACATATTATAGTGATTTTCAACTTTTGCTACCTGCTACGAAAGGAGTTAATTTTAAAAAAACTCTGACACTTGATGATGAAAAAATCACAATTGAGTTAGTAGATTACCGCTTGATAAGGGATGAAAATATAGAAACTGCAGTGGCTACTTTTAATGTGAGTGCCAAAGGTGAAACAAAAGAGTATTCCCTTCTTGGTTCTATGGGGATGGAGGGAGTTGCTCAAACTCATCAATTTGGTGATATGAAAATCAAAATGACTCGAGGCTCAAAACCTTTAGAGCTTCCTTTTAGAATCAATCTGCGCGAATTTATTCTTGAGAGATACCCAGGCAGTATGTCACCCTCCTCATATGCTAGTGAAGTAACTGTAATCGATGGGGATGAAATATATGATTATAGGATTTTTATGAACCATACACTCTATCACAGAGGATACAAATTTTTTCAAAGTTCATACGATATAGATGAAAAAGGTACAGTGCTTTCAGTCAACAAAGATCCTGGAAAGATTCCAACTTATATTGGATATTTTTTATTAACACTTGGATTTATACTCAACCTTTTTGATTCAAAGAGTAGATTTGCTAAACTTGCTAGATATCTAAAATCAAATACTGCTGTTGCGATATTGGCACTTTTGTTTATCTTGACACAGCCTCTTTATGCCAAAGAGCAACCAGAAATTTTTAACACTTACATCCAAGAGTTTAATAAAAACTCTAAAGAGATAGCTGAAAAATTTGGAAAACTTGTCACACAAAATTATATGGGGAGAATGATGCCAATTAACACCCTCTCTATGGAGCTTCTTTCAAAAATATCAAGAAAAAATAAACTCTTTGGATTAAGTAGCGACCAAGCGATTCTTGGGATGATGACTGCACCTGAAGTGTGGCAAGGGCTTAAGTTTATTCGAGTAAAACACCCCGAACTAGAAAAGAAACTTGGTGCACACAATGGATATATCTCTTTCAATGATGCATTTAGTGATGATGGAAGATATATTTTAAAAGATGAAGTTGAAAGAGCAATGAGAAAAGATCCTGCTAAAATGGGAACTTATGAGAAGGAGATCATTCGAGTTGATGAAAGACTTAATATCACTTTTATGATATTTAACGGCTCTATTTTAAAACTCTTTCCAAAACCAAATGATCCAAACAATACATGGTATCCACCGCTTTTGGCACTTGAAGAATTTGAGACACCTTACAACAAAGAGGTAGCTGATATATTGCAAGGTTTTTTTGGTTCAGTGATGAATGCCGATTGGGAAAGAGCTAATAGGTATATTATAAATATTCAAGATTACCAAGAAAAATATGGATCCACTGTTATGCCAAGTGAAACACAGCTTGCTCTTGAAGTTTTTAGCAACAAAGCACAAATTTTTCAAAACTTGACTCTAACTTATATCTTCATTGGACCAATCCTGTTTCTGATTGCATTTATACAAATTTTTAAACCCCAATGGAAGATGGAGCGAATAAAGCTTGCTTTTTTGATCTTTTTGAGTCTGCTTTTTGCCATTCATACGATAGCAATGGGGATTCGTTGGTATATCAGTGGACACGCACCTTGGAGTGATAGCTATGAATCGTTGCTTTATATTGCTTGGTCGACAATGCTAGCAGGAATCCTATTTTTTAGAAAATCCTTTTTGGCACTTGCTGGTACGGTGATAATGGCGGCGGCATTTATGTTTTCAGCCCACCTTAGCTGGATCGATCCACAAATTACATCACTTGTCCCTGTATTGAAATCATACTGGCTAACAATTCATGTATCAGTTATCACTGCTAGCTATGGTTTCTTTGCACTGGGTGCTATTTTAGGATTTTTTGCACTTATTTTATTTATTATAAGAAACCCTAGCAAACCCTACATCGACATCGAAATCAAAAAAATTACTGCTATCAATGAGATTGCACTTATTATTGGGATTAGTTTATTTACCATTGGTAACTTTTTAGGAGGTGTTTGGGCAAATGAAAGTTGGGGTCGATACTGGGGATGGGATCCAAAAGAGACATGGTCATATATTTTAATTATTGCCTATACTATTGTCTTGCATCTACGATTTATTAAACCACTCGACAACCCCTTTGTGTTTTCTGTAATGTCATTGCTTGCATTTTCAACGGTGCTGATGACCTACTTTGGCGTAAACTTTTATCTAACAGGGATGCACTCCTATGCTTCTGGAGACCCGGTGCCAATACCAACATGGGTCTATATACTCATCGCTACAACTTTTATAACGATTGTTGCTGCATCATTTAAAAGAGATTTAAGCAAAATAATTTAACAAGCTTTTTTAGGCTCTCATTCTCTTTATAAATTTGCGCTTTTTAACTAGGGTTTAGCCCTAGTCTTTTAAAGTAAAAACCTTTTTTCAAATGCTTCATCGATATCAATGAGTCCCCTTTCTTTGAGGTCTTGAAGCACACTTTGAGTGCATTTCACATCAGCTGGCCACTCTCTATTGTAGCCATCAAGTTGGTTTTTATTTGTCCCATCAACCCCTATAAATGGCTCTAAAATAAGATCTCTTTTTGCATCAATATTATTTACCACCCGCCAAAGTAGCATATAGGGACTATCTAAATTGTTATCTTTGGCATCAACTACAATGACAATTTTAAGATGCTTTTTTAGCCCCCTTATATCTTTAAAAAACTCCTTAATACTTCGATTTTTATTTACTGCAATCACTGCTATTGGATTCGCTGTAGCCACCTTGTATTGACGCACATCTACTACATTACTATCGATTATTTGAAGCGTAGATAGTAGTTTTTCATCACTAATGAGTTCAAAATCTTTAAGCTCCACCTCTTTGCCAGTGCAATCAATACCTAGCTTTCCACCTACAAGTGGTTCTGGACTTGAGTGATCAAGCGCATCAACTATGCCTTCACTAATCAATATATTTTTGGGTTCAATTCGGTTTAAAATATAATCACTCAATGCTTCATAATCGGTAAGTGGAGGGGATTTTTCATCGACAAAGATGGCATTTTTTACAAAACTCATCTGCCCCACTCCCCAAAAGGCATGCATAAACTGCTTCGCATGCCCTTTATAATGAGGCTTCATCTTTGCAATGATGAGGTTATGAAAAACACCATTTTCAGGCATATCATAATCAATCAACTCTGGTGTTGTAGTCTTTAAAAGTGGTAAAAAGATCCTTCCTGTTGCCCAACCCATATACTTATCTTCAAGTGGTGGCTTTCCTACAACTGTCGCTTGATATATCGGATTTTTTTTCATTGTGATCGCTTTTACCTTCATATAAGGGTATGGCTCTTTTGGGGTATAATATCCTGTATGATCTCCAAAAGGCCCCTCAACCCTTAACTCATTCACATCCACTTCACCCTCGATGACAATATCTACATCTTGAGGGATATAGATATCATTTGTGATCGATTTAACCATTTGGACATTTTTATTTTTTATCAACCCATAAAGCAATAGCTCAAACATCCCTTGAGGCATAGGTGCTTGCCCGCACCAAATATAGGTTGGATCGCCTCCTATTGCAACTGATACTGGCATCGGTTTGCTTGCTTCTTTGTATTGATGATAAAAGTGGCTTGAATCTTTATGGATTTGCCAATGCATCCCAAGGGTGTTTTTATCATATTGCTGCAACCGATACATCCCAAGATTTTGCATCTGCCCATCCAAACTTTGCGTATAAACCTGCCCCATTGTAATAAAAGGTCCACCATCCTCTTCCCAAGTTTTTAAAATTGGAAGCTTATCTAAATCGACATCTTCGCCTTGAAATATAACCTCTTGACACTCCCCCTTTTTAGAAAGCCTCTTAGGAAAAAGATTTTTAAGATGAAATAGATCTCCTAGCATCGAAAGCTTTCCCATAAATCCTTGTGGAGGCTTGATGTGAAGTAGCTTTTCAATCTCTGCAGCTACCTCATCTGGATGGCGAGAGAGGATACGTGTGGTAACCTCATAATTAGCAAAAAGGTTCATAATAACAGGAATTTCATATTTAATTTCTTTAGCTTTATTGACAGGGTTGTGAAAGAGACAAACTTTTGAATCCTTTTGTTTTGCTTCGATATAAGCAATGTGAGGAATTTCTAAATTGACATCAAGCTCCTCTTGAAACTCTTTTAAATAACCATTTTTTCGTAGCCAATTCAATAGTTCATCCAAGATATATCCTTTTTATTTTGATTATACCTAGATAGTTTTAATATGTGAAGAGAAAAAGCTGAGGTTTTAATGAGTTGACAAAAAAAGTGGTTTAATTAAGTCATTCCTTACTTTGAAAAACTCACTGCTGCTTTGATTGCATTGATATAGCTTGTAGTATTAGCTTTATTTTTGTATGCAATGTCAAACGCTGTGCCATGATCAACTGAGGTTCTAATGATGGGTAGATTAAGAGTTACATTGATACTCTCTTCAAAATAAAGCGCTTTAAGTGCAATCAATCCTTGATCATGATAGATTGCTACAAAATATTTATATTTTTCTCTCATCGAAGCTGTAAATGCAGCATCTGGTATAAAGGGACCATCAAAAATATTTTGTTTTAATTTTTTATTTGCTTTTTGGATCGCTTTGGAGATTTTTTTCTCTTCACTGCCAAGCACGCCACCATCTCCTGCATGTGGGTTTAACCCAAGCACAGCGACACTTGAAGCCTTTGTGCAGTTATAAAGGTTTTGCAAAAATTTGCTTAAAAGGTTAATTTTGACTTGTTTTGCCACATCTTTTAAAGGAATATGCTCCGAGTAAAGCGCTACAAACATATGCTCACACCCAAGCATCATAATCGCTTGGTTGCCAAAAAAATATCGCAACAGATCGGTGTGCCCTTTATATTTTATTCCTGCTTTTGCCCATGCTTGCTTATGAATGGGTAGCGTCGTGATGGCATCAACTTTTTTCTCTTTTGCTAATGTAATTGCTTTGATAAAGCTTTTATATGAGTATTTTCCACTTTTTTTGCATATTCTGCCAGGTTTTATAGGGACACTGCCACCAACTTTTACCAGCTCAAAATCATTTGGCACTTGCATATTGAGCACTCTTGCACCCTCTTGCAAAAGCTTTTCATCAACACAATAGAGCGGCTGACACAGTTTTTTAACTTCACTATGAGCTTTAAGTGCAATCTCTAAACCAACTCCATTTAAATCACCAATGCTTATTGCTATTTTTTTCATCTAGTAACCAACTTCTTCATATCCTCGATCGCTTTTTGCAGCCCCGTAAAGATGCTTCGAGCGATAATACTTTGACCAATATTTAACTCCTCAATTTGAGGTATCTTGACAATATTTACAACATTTTGATAGTTTAATCCATGCCCCGCTGCCACTTTTAAGCCTTGTTGCTTGGCCAATTGGGCGCTGCATCTAATCTTTTCTATTTCAGCNCTAAGCATAGCTAGCAGTTGTGTTTTTGAAAGTTCAAGCTCTTTGACGCTATAAATAGTTTTTGAAAGATTTGAGTAAAGCATCTGATAGAGGTTTGCATAATGCCCCGTATGCAACTCAATCCACTCCACACCAAGCTGGGATGAAAGCTCAATCGCTTCAGTTGTTGGATCGATAAAAAGCGAAACCTCAATTCCTTCTTGCTGAAAACTTTTTACTACCTCTTGTAATTTTTTAAAGTTTGCCTTTAGATCAAGTCCACCCTCAGTTGTAACCTCCTCTCTTTTTTCTGGCACCAATGTTGCACGATGTGGCTTTAACTCTTTTACAATCTTTACAATTGCTTCATCTATGCTGCACTCTAAATTAACTGGCAGATGTGAAAGATTGATAATTTGTTTTACATCTTCATCATTGATGTGGCGCCGATCCTCCCTTAAATGGATTGTTACCTGATCAGCCCCTGCTAAGCGCAAAATCCCCAGTGCTTCAATAGGATCTGGGTCATTCACTCGCCGTGCATTTCTTAAAACTGCAATATGATCAATATTTACCCCAAGAAACATCTAAGCACCTTCTATACAAAGATCGATATCTCTACCTACCACGCGAGAGATCCTTTTTTGGTGGTGTTTAAGTAACAAATAGCTTTCCTTATCTTTAACAATAAGTGCATCAATATTATTATCAATCGCTTCAAGCAACACCTCGCCCGCAATCTTGTAAGCAAAATTTTTATCATACTTTAATGTCTCTATCGCCATAGGCTGCGATAGCTCTTTTTTGCGCTCTATCTTTTTTGGCGAAGGCTCATCCTTTGTTTTTAATTTTAGCTCCTTTTCTTTGATGATTCCAAGCTGCACCGCTCTGGCTTTTGCATAATGATAGTTTTGCTCTAGAGTGTCATCATAATGAAGCATTCTATTTTTGCTACTAACATGGTATTGCAAACCGCCAAATTGATCAAAGGCATACTCAAGCAACTCTCTTTCATCGCGTCTATTTTTTTGCAACAGATCCTTTATCACTGCCAAAACTGCATCTCCAATATAATCTCGGTTGTATTGAAGCGAGATTGATGCATAGTAGTGCAACTTATGGTCATAGTAGTTTTGCCTATCTTCATCATCCATAAATTTTGCAATAGGCTGCATCTTTTGTTTGAAATCATCATCATTAATTTGCAAATCCTTCATCACTCTTACTTTTGAGATTGGTTCGATGGTAAGCTCTAAGCCAAACCTTTCATGCACAACCTCTATGGGGGTATTTACAGGCATAAATATTCCATTGACAACAACTAAATCACTAATTGCAATTGCATCATCTACCGCTTGAAGTAAGCCTCGCACATCTTTTACTTTGGTTTTTAAGCTATATCTCTTATAATATGGCAAATANTCNGTTTTATAATCAAACCGAAAGATTGAAAGTTCATATCTCATAGGACTGCCTTGAAGTTTTTTGTATATGTTACACAAAAGAAAATTAAATTTAAATGATGTAGGTTACTATGGATAAAGAAAAGTTTTTCATTAGCCGCTTTGGTAACAAACATATTGGAGATGATGCAGCAGTAGTTGGCAACTACCTTTATAGTAATGATGCTTTTTTTGAAGATATACATTTTAAAAGGCAGTGGATGAGTTACAAACAGATTGCAATAAAATCGATGCTAGTAAATATAAGCGACGCAATTGCGATGAATGCAAAACCCTTATATGTTTTACTTACTGTTGCAATTCCAAAAAAGATGAGTTATTACGATTTGTGTGAGCTAAGCGATGGATTTAAGGAGGTTGCTGCTGCATATGGATGTGAAATCATAGGCGGCGATACAATCAAAGGTGATAAATTACAAATCTCTATTACAGTAATATCTTATTCAAAAAATCCCTTAACAAGAAAGGGATTAAAGCATAATGATTTGGTTGCTTTTACAGGAAGCCTTGGGCAAAGCAAAAAAGGGTTAGAAAAACTTCTCAAAGGGGAGAAACTTCCTTCAAACCACCGCTTTATGAAGCCCGATTTAAGAAGTGGTTTTATCTATGATAGCTCTAGATACCTTCGCTGCGGAATGGATATAAGTGATGGATTGTGGAGTGATTTTGATAAGATGCTTCAAATAAATCGCAAAGGTTTTAAACTTTTGCAAAAAATACCTCAAAATCAAGCTCTCAGTGGAGAGGAGTATGAGATGCTCATTGCTTTTAGTCCCAAAAATAAAGCAAAAATTTTCAATTTAGCAAAAAAGCATAGAGTCAAACTCACAATCTTTGCCAAAATCACACAGACAAAGAGAAGACTCAAATATAAATCCCACCACTTTTAAGGAAAAATAATGCCAAGGCTTTATCCACTCAACCATCCAAAAATGAACTTTTATTTCAAGCAATCCCCTAGTGATTTTGTTGTCAAAGAGCAAAATCTCTACCCATTTAGCGGCAAGGGAGAGCATAAAGTTTATTTCATTCGCAAAAAAAACTTAACTACTTGGGATTTAATAGATATCATCGCAAAGTATCTAAATATCAAACGCAAAGAGATTGGATATGCGGGGCTTAAAGATAAAAATGGCTTAACCTATCAATA
>JGI26787J52750_100057_pt1 | contig 13679 bp, 18 predicted proteins | sample WilGeyfunne61714_FD_52750 | JGI IMG/M metagenome (IMG submission 52750)
TGCTTTTATTTTATTATCCTTATTTATACTTTTCCTTTGGCCCCCCCCTTCTAACATTAAAATTCATTGGAGTATACCCCCTCTTAGATTATGCCCATCCTTAAAGGCCTTTAAAATATATTTTAAAACTTTAGGATTCTTTACGGAAATATAAGTGGCATATTTTTTACGAGAATGTTTTCACCTAGGTAAATTATGTTCCGGATATGATAATATGTTTTCCAGTTAATTTCACTTGTAACTATCTTTTTTATCATATATGAGCATCCGAAACCATGTATAATGGTCCATATCTTTGTAAACAGATAGCATAATCTGTATCGTCCGCGATAATAAAAAAAGTTTTTGTCAGGGAAGCCTATCTTTTCAATAGCATCTCTTTTAATAAGAGGACCTTCAAATGAGATGCCAAAGANTTGANAGTATTTCTCAAGATCATCTTCTGTCACTATATCATATGTAAAAAAATATTTAAATGGGTTTTTAAAGTCAAATCTCTTTGTCTCCAAATTAAAAAAAGACCCATTAAAGTACCTAACCGGCACAAGGGCTGACTTCTCCTCTTTTATTTCTTCACCCACTTTAAGGAGTCTCTTAAGGGCATCATCTTCTGCTTCTACATCGTCGTCCATAAGCCATACCCAGTCGTGGCCATCATTGTAGGCTCTTTTCACGCCTTCATGAAAACCGCCCGCCCCTCCAACGTTTTCCTTCATGCGCACATAAACCACTTTTATTAACCTACCATCATGAAGGTTTTCTATCTTTGTCATCCCACTTTCCTGGGTTTTTATGTAACCTTGCTCTTGCAGCAGCTGTGGTGTTCCATCAGTCGACGCATTATCAATGATATAAATGGTGCTAAGAGGCCTTGTCTGCCTCCTCAAAGCCTTTAAACATTCAATTAACAATTTTTTGCGGTTATAGGTCATAACTACCGCAGCTGTTTTCATCTTATCTCCTCATTGAATGTTTTCAGGGCTTTTTTCACGATTTCGTCCATGTTGTAATGTATTCGGCGAGTCTCCCGAGGAGTATGAGGTTTTCGTATTCTCTTGCAAGTTTCTCATATTTCTTGTAGGTTTCTTGGTTTTCTTTGGTGGGTATGGGATAGCATGGTTCATTTTTTTCCTTCTATGTGCTTCTCGGGGTATTCTCTGAGTATGATTATCTTCTCTGTCCTGGTGGGGTGTATATGCTTAAATTCTGTTATTCTAGTGAATTCATAATCGTTTGGATAGTTTATGGTCGCGGCGGGCTGGTACCATTCTCTAGTGTTTCAAATTCGAAGTTTAGTGAGCGGTATGGTAATTTGCCATATTGGTAGTTGTTGCCATATTGGTAGTTGAATAGTTCGTCGATTTTACCTGTGAATATTAGTTTGCCATTATTCTCTGCCCATGAAATAGTATTTTACCATATTTTTTATTGAGTATTTCTTGGTGGCTTGTGTTTACATTATTTTTATGTTTTCGTGGTCTAGGATGTTTTGTATCTTGGTGTATCCTTCCTGTGGAAGTGCTTGGTAACGGTCTTGGAAGTATCTGTTGTCCTTTGAAAGTAATATGGGCACGTGTCCTGTAACATTTTTCATCTATCTCTTCTGGTTTTAGGGTCCACTGTTTCATGGTGTAGTTTAAGAATACTTTTTGGTAGATGTATTCGGCCAAAAATTTAAGGTTTTGCTCATCTTCTTCTAAGAGTCTGAGTATGGGTATGCGTTCTCCATAATCGTATTTTTTTTGAGTAGTTTCTTTTCGAGTGGCTTGGCGAGGGTTTCTGGCAGCAGCTTGTGGAGCGTGTTAAGGTTGAATGGTAACGGTACGAGTTTTCCGTCAATGAATCCTAGCACGTAGTGTTGGTATTCTCTCCATCCTGTGAACATTTGAAAGGTACTTGAAGATCTCTGGGTAATTTGTGTGGAAGATGTGCGGACCATACTGTATGATTATTCCAGTTTTGTCTATCTCATCATAGCAGTTGCCTCCGATATGATTTCGGCGTTCAATGACCAAGACTTTCTCATCTAGTATGTTAGCTATTCTTTCCGCCATCACGGCACCTGCAAGGCCAGCTCCCACAATAGTATAATTGAACACTTGGTGGCACCTTTTTCTAAATTTTTAGGTAATCCATTTTTATGAATATTTCGTCTAATCATGTTTTTTAGGGTTTTGGTAGGTTTTTTTGAAATTTTTTCAATTTTGAGATTTAGGCTCTTGTATTTTCCGAGTCCGAGTTTATGTGGCTCGAGGACTTGGATGTGGTGTATGTTATTCTCTTGGAGGAAATTGATTAATTTTTTTTGTTGAATGTGTAGGGTTTGACTGCTGGAAAGCGTATTATAGTCTCAATTTTCTTTTTTATTATTTGAAAGTTTTTATGGAATGTTTTAAGGTCTCCTTGGAGCGTCTTCTACGCCATGTTGTGGTCTACTATTTTAATGTCTACAATGAATAGGTTTGTATTAGGAGATCTTTCAGATTTTCTTTTGGGTGCGAAAAGTGATGTTTCAATTGCTATGTGTATTGGTTTTTTTGGNGTTACACTTTTTTTACTGCTTTGGATTGAGTAGTGGTTCGCCACCTGAAAATGTGATACCATCATTGGTGTTATTATAGTCAGTGTCTTTAGTGAGAATTTTAGCATAGTTTTTCTGTTTTTATTTTTTCGCCATTAGACGCCTAGGGCGCCTGTAGGACATGATTCGACGCATTCAAAATTTTTGGGGAATATGTCTTCTGGTTTTTCAAGGAATTCGCACCTTTTCACGCATTCAAAACATTCGATACAGTCCCTTTTTTTTGAAGTAGATTTTCCTTTGCATTTTTATGTTCTCTGGGTTGCGGCACCATGGACACATTAAATTGCAACCTTTCAGGAATACTGTTGTTCTTATCCCCTGGGCTGTCATGTATGCTAAATCCTTTGAATTTTTGTGACTAAAAGTTCGTCCAATTTTAATCACCGTATTTGGAATATTCAAGGGCTCTTTTAACTATGATTTCTTGGTATTATTTTGGCAAGTCTTTAAAGTATGTGCTGAAACCCCAGACACGGACGATGAGGTTTGGGAAAAGCTCAGGGTTTTTAAAGGCCTTGAGGAGTATTTTGGAGTTGAGGACATTAACTTGGATTTGCATAACGCCTTTCATGATAACTAATAAGGCCCGTGAATTCTCGGGGTATGCGATCCATTAATGATTTTTCTATCATGGTACCACTCTACCGTTGCTTTGGAGTAGTCAAGTTCTGAGGCGAAGTTGAATATTTCTGTATAGGACATTGTTTGCTGTGAATTTTACTGGTGATATGTTGACTCCTAAGGGTTCTCCCGCGGATCTGCCGTCGAATGATGCTTCTGTAGATTTGCCTTCTGTAAGGTAACTTGGCGAGTTTAAACTAAACTTGTATTTTCCCCTTAATTTTTCATGTAACATCGATATTATCCTATTTGTGAGTTTTATAATCTCTGGCTCGTCCATTCCATACTTGAAGCCTTTATTTTCAAGTTTGAATTCTATCATGGCTTCGANGAAGATGCGTGTAGGTTCATTATATTAGCCACCAAGGAATGTAACCTGTCCAGTGTCGCCTGGGAGGACATTGCTTTTGAATCTGTAATATTTGGATAATGAACGTATGAATTCTTTTATAGGCTCCTTTTGACTTATCATAATTTCCATAGTATGGTTCTTCTTTGATACACCTACTCCTATAAAATTTCAAGGTCTCGATGCTCCTTTTAAGACATTTAAGGTAATGATCATCTTTATTCTTTAATTTTTGATCTATTATCTTCTCTATTCTATCGAGTCCTTTTTCTAGGAGCATGGAATAATTGATTGTAAGGTTTCCGAGTCTCCTATAACCTGGATATTCAATGACATGTAAACGCGTATCTATGCCATAAAAAAACCTTTCACTATGAGTGAAATAAATCCTGGCGCCCTCACGTACTTTTTCGAGTTGTTCCATCCTTTTTTCTATCATGTTCTCCTTTCGGGAATATGAACTTGGTTCTAAACGCAGTTTGGAGCCTTTATTCTTATGATAGATGGTGTAATATGCTTTGATGTAAGTGAAAATGGGGTTTTTTCTAAAAGATTTATCAGGAAGCCCTTCATAACACTCCCCNTCTTTTAAGTAGGATGCATGATCGNGATAAATACTTCCGTTGCAACAACTGCAATAGCCGCGCCCAAAGAATCCATAAACAAGGCTTATAAATAACCCAAGATGCAATATTCCTGCAAAAAGATTATCCTTGTGAATTCTTCTTTATAACCAAAAGACACAAGACCCTGAATACCAAGAATATTACTCACATAGCAAAAATTATGAATACCAAAACCTGGAGCAGATGAATACTCTCCATATTACAATGGCCCGGCAAGTGTCTTTACGATGAATGGCGCGGCAAATACCAATAGAATAGAGAATATGAACGTTAATATGCCATGATAAGCATCTTTTTAAGCTCGGATTTTGCACGTTCACGATCCTCTGCTTGCATCCTCGAAAAATAAGGGTATATAGCCTGGCCAATAGGAGACACTAGACCTTGTAGGGTTCTTGTTATGTCTTCTGCCACTGCATAATATCCTAATGTTGCGTTATCAACAAGTAGGCCTAATATGAACTTGTTTGATGTTGTGTAGAGGCTTATTGCAAGGGTTGATATGAAGAGGTGCCATCCCTCAACAAGTTGCCTTTTAATATCCTGGAGTGTGGGTTTTAGGAATTTAACCTTAAACTCTTTACTATGTGGTTGGCTGTAGACTTCCACAAGTATAAAACCTATGGAATTTATAAAGGGCACATAAAGATAGTCCTTGGGACCCCTCACAATAAGGAATATGAGTGCTGTGTAAATGATCGAACTTAAAATCCGAAGCATGCTAATATATTTCATCCTTTCAACACCTTGAAAAAACCAGACCGGAAAAAGAACAGAACCTAAAACCAGGCCAAATGTGAAAATATAAAGCAGAGAATCGCCTTGAAACCTCCCAAAGGATGATATTGATAAGCATCAAGGTTGAAAGCATTAGGAGGGTTTTTGTCATTGAACTATAAATCCTTGAAACTTGACTGAGATCATCACGGTTTATCGAGATCTCCCTCGTTGCAGACAAATTAAAACCATAATCAGTTAAAATCTGAAAATAGCCAATGAATGCAAGGGCGAATGCAACCCTTCCAAAATTGGCCGGGCCCAAAACCCTTGTAAGATAAGGGAAAGTCACGAGTGGGAACAAATACTGTACAAGTTGTATTCCAGTAAGGGACATGATATTATCTTTATGCGGCGATAATACTTTATCTAATAGAATCAACTTTAACCTTGAGATCATCCAAATAAACCCCCAGCTTGTTCACTAATTCACGTTTTGCACAGTCGTGTAAAATGGAGTAGAATTCCCATTAATTAGGTTGGTGATTCTCTGACTACATTTTCTATTTTGTATTCTATGTTTTCTCCTTCGAGTTTTCTTGCTATGTTTTTACTCATCCTACCCACTGCTAATACTAGGACGTCCAGGCCTCTTTTGACCGCGGCTAGGGTTGCTTCTGGTGTTGCGAATTCAAAATCGACTCTTAGGTTTAGTTTGTTGGCCGCTGCCCTTGCTACCGTCCCCATTATACCGACTTTGTCGTAGCCTTGATTGTAGATCTTTTTTATCTTTTGGAGGTTGGCGGCTCTGGATCCTCCTTCGTTTATTCTTGGGAGTACTAGTATGGTTACTCTACCTTTTCTGAGATTGATTAGTCCGCTGAGCTCCGTTAATGCCACATCCTCTCCTTTTTCGGCATCTTGCAAGACCTTCCCGTGGGATTGGCCGTCTGTTCTCTTTTTCGCGTATAATACTCCATCTTCCATGAATAGTTCGACTTCGTCGCCTTTTTTGAGGTTTTCTTTTGCCATGGCCGGCCATATTGACTTGTAGGTGCTCATCGTCTCTAGTACGCTATCGACATATTTTCTGAGTGTTATAGCTTCTCTTTTTAGTTTTTCCAGTCCTCTTTTTGTTAGTTTATAATATGATCTTCCATCTCTTGGTTCTATATAGCCTTGGTCTGTTAGTGCTTTTATGTTCTCGGAGACGGCTTGTACTGTTACGCCTAGTTTCTCAGCGATGTTCCTTTGTCTTATGTGGGGTTGGTTTTCCGCTATCTCGGCTAATATCTGAAATCTTGTGAGTTCACCTTTCTTTTTGAATACTCGCATGCCATTTCACCCTATGTCATTAAGTGCATTATCGAGTAATTCCAGGAATTTTTCTTCGGTTCCGTGGGGTATGTAGGCTCCGCAGGCCATTGCATGTCCTCCACCACTTCCCCCGACTTTCTCTGCTATTTTACCTATTATGGATCCGAAGTGCATTCCATCTAATGCGAGGAGCCTTGAACAGCGCAGGGAAACCTTTGTGCCGTGTTCCTTGACCCCTAGGCCTATTATGGGTTTTCTCCAGTCACCATAGCCTATTATCATCCCTGCCATGGTGCCTATCACATTATCTCTTATCTCAGTGGTTTTAAAGTATTGTAGGTTCCTTTTTTGTTGTAGGAGCTCCTCTCTTTCTATTAGTTCTATTTTCTCTGCCAAGTATCTTCTATGAGCTCTTGTAACTGTTTCCAGTTCGTCTAATGCCTTGCCTCTTTCTCCTCTTAGTATTTTGAGGGCTAGTTTGATGTCGTTGTTTCGATTGCAGGCGTTTATAGCCGTGGAGAATTCTGCCAAGTCGCGGAGTGGTGTGTATTTTTCTTCTCCTAGGAGGTCATATGCCTCTGTGGATACTAATTGTGGAATATATTTNACGTATTTTGGGGGCACTTTCCTTGATAGCATCTTAACTAGTTCTGAGAATAGTTTTCTCTTCTCTTCCATGGTTAGGTCACATAGGCAACGGTATCTTTCCCCTTCCTTATATGGTATCCCTAATTTTTTTAACAGTAGTATAGATTCTGTCCTGTTGTTGGTGATTGGCAGGTTGACGTCACTGAAGTATGATAGGGCTACGAATATGGGTCTTGTTTGTCTGCCATATATTGATAGGTCTTCTATGATATCTATTTGCCCCAGTTGCCTGCTATCCTCTAGTATTTGAGCGTTTAGACCTGTTAGTTTGCCTGTGAGTGAATTTTGAAGGTCTCCTACGGCTGATAACACGCCCATCCAGCTTAGGTCATGATGGTTGAATTTTTTTGAGAGGAGATATGCCATTCCACCACCTGAGACTTGGGTTGAACCGTCTATCCCATGCTTTATTGGGTTCAGTTCTAGTAGTTGTCCTTTCGGGTTTTTTCTTGGGAGTGGTGGATGGTGATCCAGGATTATTATCTTGGAGTTGGATGTGGCAATTTCTTCTATTTGTTGGCCTGAGCCCATGTCTGTGAATATTGTGAGTTCGTTTTCTATTTTGATGTCTTCGACCTGGTTGAGGTTTATGAATTCTATTTCATAGTCTTTTTCTGTTCTTTCAAGGAGGGTTGAGATGATGGCCCCGGCTGTTATACCGTCACAGTCGCGGTGACTGTAAACTTTAATATCCTCCGAGGATTCTATAATCCCTTTAGCCTTTAGGATGTCTTTATCGAGTCCTGGGGGTGTTTTCATCCTATCATCTCTTTCGGGAGGCTTTTATCATTTTACTGATCCTGATGAGTAGTTTTCTTTTTTTTAGGTCGTTGTGTTCTATTATGACTCTTCCGCTGCGTTCCCACCATGATGGTGGATATGCCTTATCCGCCTCTACCTTTGTCTTGAATTTTAATCTTTCAGCAGCCTCTTTGATCTCGTTTAAAGTTGGGGATTCTACTGCATGCTTTTGGGGGATTTTTCTTCCTTCTTTTTTTGTTTTTTTAGCATCTAGATAAGCGGGCCATATAATTGTTTCCATGTTTTTCAATCCTCTGCGAGTTCGTGGAATAATTTTATCAACATGTCTTTTATGGTGTAATTTTCTGGGGTTATAGCTTTTATACCATATTCTTTGAGCTTTGCTGCGGTTATGGGGCCGATAGCGGCTACTATTATCTTCCCATTGGATAGTTTTTTTATTATATCATCTTTTTTGTCCTTTTTTGTGGTGAGGAGATTTTCCACTGTCAATGGACTTGTGAATGTTATCGCGTCTATCTTCTCTTTTAGTATTTTTTCTATGAGCCTTTTTACCCTATCATCCTTGGGGTTGGCGGATTTGTAGGCTTCTGCTATATAAACCTTGGCTCCCATCTTTTTCAAGCCTTCGGGTAGCACATTTCTGGCTGCAAGCGTCCTTGGTATGGCGACATTCTTGTTCTTCATATCATAGGATGATAATGTTTCAAGCAGGCCCTCTGCTGTGTAGTTTGAGGGCATGACATCAGCTTTTAATCCTATCTTTTCAAGAGCTTCTTGGGTTTTAGGGCCTATGACCGCGATTTTACAATCTGGTTTTAATTTTATTTTTTCGCAGTGTTTTTTTATGGATTTTATGGCTGCTGGTGATGTGAAGATTATCCAATCGAATCTTTTGAAGCTTTCGCATAATCTTTTGAGGGTTTTTGTCTTGGGTGTTTGGATTTGGAGGGTGGGGGTGATGAGTGGTATTCCACCTGCTTCTTCTATGAGTTTTATGGTTTCTTCACATCTTTCTTCTGGTCTCGTGATGGCTATTACCTTGCCTTTCAAATCCATTATGGGTCCTCTTCTATTATTTTCTTGTATAGATCTACTATGTGTCCTATGATGATTACTGCAGGAGGTTTTATATCCTTTGTGTGCATGTCTTCTAGTGTTGCGAAGGTTATCCTTTCATTCTTTGTTGTCCCATTTTCTATGGCGCAGACTGGCGTGTCAGCTGGACGATATCTCATCAATTCCTTTGTGTTCTTTTTGAGATTGCCCACGCCCATTAGTATGATGAGGGTGTCTGCCTTGTAATCCCAGTGTACTTGTCTTTTCTCTTTTGTAGGATCTTCATGGCCTGTTACAACGGTGAATGATGTTGTTATGCCGCGGTGGGTGATGGGTAAGCCTGCTGCTGTAGGAACACCTATTGCAGATGTTATACCTGGTATTATTTTTGTTTTTATTCCATGGGATTTTAGTGCTAGTAGTTCTTCTCCTCCGCGGCCGAATATGAATGGGTCTCCCCCCTTTAATCTGACCACTATATTGTTTTTCTCTGCTTCTTCGACTATTATCCTATTTATCTCATCTTGGGTTTTACTGTGCCCTCCAGGTTTTTTACCCACGTATATGAGTTTAGCATCCTCTGAAGCATGTTCTAGTATTTTATTGTTGATTAAACGATCATATATTATAACATCAGCCTTTTTCATGACTTTCAGTGCTTTTAGTGTGATGAGTTCAGGGTCTCCAGGTCCTGCGCCGATAAGATATACTACCATATTCTAACCTCTGTCAATGTATATTATACCCTTGAAGAATTTTATACCATCATCTGATCCTAGTATGGCCTCTGAGGCCCTTTCTGGGTGGGGCATCACAGCGCATACTAGCCCCGACTTGTCACAGACCCCTGTTATCCCATCTATGGACCCGTTAGGATTTTCTGAATAGAATTGTAAAACCACTTGATCATTGTCCCAGAGTTCCTGGATGTTGTTGGTATAGTATCTTCCTTCTGCGTGGGCGATTGGCATCCTAATAATCTCATCCCTCTTATAGAGTGAGGTGAATGGCGTTCTAGTAGTTTTAACTTTGAGTTTTGTCCATTTACAATTGAATTTTGGGTATTGGTTGACTGTGAAAACGCCGGGTATTAGGCCGACCTCTGCAAGTATCTGAGCCCCATTACATATACCTAGGACAGGTTTTTCTTCTTTCACGAGCTCTCTTACACCATCCATAACTGGTGTTATGGCTGCTATCGCCCCTGCCCTAAGATAATCCCCATATGAGAACCCGCCCGGGATTATAACAGCATCTAAATAACTTAAATCCTCCAAGTCCCACCATATGTATTCTGGCTCGGCTCCCACTAATTTCAGGGCGTGGTAGACGTCCCTGTCACAATTTGAGCCTGGGAATCTTATAACTCCAACCCTCATATTTAATCCTCAGCTTCTATATTAATTTGATAGTCATGTATCACTGGATTGCAGAGGAGGCGCTGACACATATCCTCAACCTCCTCTTCAACCTTCTTCATGTTATCCTCTTCCATTGTAAAGGTTATGATATCCATTGTGTTAGTATTTTCAACCTCGTATCCTAGCAATGCCAAGGCTCTTTGTATTGTGGCCGCCTCAGGGTTTAGCATGCCTTTTTTTAATTTTATTCTGACTTCAACATTGAATTTCATAACAGATCATCCTCCAGTTTCCATCTTCTTTTTTTATCCCTATCATCGAGGATTAAAGAGGCAACTATCCTATAGGCATCTATAACTCCACCTTCACCTCTCCTGAAAAGATCCTTGTCTAAGGTTTTCCTGGTTTTCATCTCCCATAATCGGCAAGTGTCCGGGCTTATCTCATCACCCACTAGTATTCTGCTATTGTATCGTCCAAATTCTAGTTTAAAGTCTGGTAGCAGCAAACCCTTCTCCTTGAGGAACCCCTTTAGAATGTTGTTAACCTTTAATGTTATCTTCCTCATCTTATCTAGTTCATCCATGGTTGTGAAACCAAGGGCGACAGCTATGTCATCATTGAGCATTGGATCCCCATACTCATCACTTTTGTAGTCCATCTGTATTATAGGCTCCTTGAATTCTTGGCCTTCCTTGAATGGGTACCTTCTTGTGAGGCTTCCAGTTGCTATGTTCCTTGCTATGATCTCAATAGGTATCATTTCAAGTTTCCTGGCAAGGATATACTCTGGTTTCACCAACGTTATATAATGGGTTTTTATACCGGCAGCTTCAAGAACCTCGAAAAACTTAGCTGATATTATGGAATTGTAGTATCCCTTCATAGGGATCCTGTCATGTTTTTCACCATCACCTGCAGTTATATCATCCCGGAATCTGATTATAACCTCATCTGGATTGTCTGTCTTGTATATATCCTTTGCCTTGCCAGTGTAGAGAAGTTTTCCCAGCTTCATGCTTATCACATCTCCTATGAGGGAAAACCTTAAGGTGTTAGAACTATTATTGTGATATATTACCAACAAAGTTTATATACAATGATTATCCACTATAATCCAAGAGTATAGGACTATGAAGCTTCTCCGGGTGAAATAATGTGTGGCATAGCTGCTTGCATACTAAAAAATGACAAAGCCGCTCCAATACTATTAAAATGTGTTAAAAAGTTGGAGTATAGAGGTTATGATTCTGTTGGCATCGCGACACTCAATTCAAGTATAATAGTCGAAAAAGATAAAGGTAAAATAAACGATTTCGAAGAGAGCCTAGACTTTTCCAAATTCCAGGGTAGAATAGGCATTGGCCACGTGCGCTGGGCGACACACGGCCCCCCAACAAAAGAAAATGCGCACCCACACCTAGACTGTGATGGAAAGATAACAATAGTACACAATGGGATAATCGAAAATTACATGGAACTAAAAAACGAACTCAAAAGTGAAGGGCACAATTTCGCATCAGAGACAGACACTGAAGTCATAGCACACCTAATAGAAAAATACAAAAACAGAGGACACAACCTTGAAGAAGCTGTTAAAAGAGCTCTTATACGTTTAAAAGGCGCCTATGCTATAGCTGTGATCTCATCAGACGAACCTGACAAGATCATAGGGGCTAGGAAGGAAAGTCCGTTAATAGTGGCCAAGGGTGAAAGGGGATATTTTCTAGCGTCAGACATCCCAGCCATACTAGACCATGCAAAGGATGTCATATTCCTGGATGATAATGAAATGGTCATAATAGATGATACAGGAGCCCGAATAAAAGACCTGGAGGATAACATTAAAAAGAAGGAATACAAACACATCGAATGGACTCCTGAGACGGCTGAAAAAGGCGGCTACGACTACTTCATGTTAAAGGAGATACATGAACAACCACAAGTTCTAAGGGACACCCTCAGGGAAATCAACACAATCCAAAAGGTTGTGGATGAAATAGGAGAAATAAAAAGAATATGTTTTGTCGCATGTGGAACATCATACCATGCAGCTTTCGTTGGCAAATACCTCTTTGAAAGCATCCTCCATATACCAACAGATGTTATAATAGCAAGTGAATTCCAATACACTGCTAATGCGCTCGACAAGCAAACTCTCACAATATTTATAACACAATCAGGTGAAACTGCGGACACACTCAACGCATTAAGAGCCGTTAACAAAAAATCAAAAACATTAGCAATAGTGAACGTCCTTGGGAGCACAGCCACCAGAGAAGCGGACCATGTAATTTATACCAGAGCAGGTCCAGAGATAGGTGTCGCGGCAACAAAAACTTATATAAGCCAACTAGCTTGTATATACATGTTAGCAGCTGCCATAGGCCGAAAAACCGAGATAGTGAAATATTTGAGAAAGCTCCCCGATGAAATGGAGAAAATACTAGAAAAAGAGAAGCTTATAAAGGAGATCGCAAGAACCTACAAAAACAAATCCGACTTCTTATTCATTGGAGGTGGATTTTCATATCCAACAGCACTTGAAGGAGCCTTAAAACTCAAAGAGATTTCATACATCCACGCTGAAGGTTATGCATCAGGAGAACTAAAGCATGGCCCCATAGCATTAATAGAAAAAGGAGTGCCTGTAGTGGCCATAGCTCCCCCACCATTCCCATTAAAAACAGGGGCCAAGATAGTTAAAGATGAGGAAGAATTCCGCAATTCACATGGCTTAACCCTGAGCAATGTTAAGGAGGTTAAGGCAAGAGGTGCTGAGGTCATAGGCCTCGGAGCAGAAGACGATGAAGAATTTAAAAAGAATATTGATAAGTATATATCATTTAATCCTAGTATAAGAGAGGAAATATCGCCGCTCTTATATATTATACCATTACAACTTTTAGCTTATCATATCAGTGTAATGAAAGGTGAAGACCCTGACCACCCAAGAAACCTTGCAAAGTGCGTGACAGTAGTGTGAACTACCCCATGCTATGGGGGGCTTCCGGCGTTCGCCTGGGGCTTTATGCCTCCAGTCACGTCCCGCCGGTTCAGGGGGGTTCACCTCTCCCCCATCCCATACCTCTCATTAAGGCATGGGCTATATCACGCATATCTGGACTTCCATTTTACATGGAAACATCCCATAAGTTCAGACGTTCGGAAGATATATCGCAATTCATCTCCACCCTATCGGACGGAATCTTCTTGCAAAAAGAAAAGATAAATTTTGTAAACACAAAGTCTACACAATAACAACAATCATCAACTTCATGTATAGGATACCAATTTTCACATATCATTCTATGACGAGAGACCGCCGGGAAAGCCCCACTCCCCTCCAGGTGGGATGAAAAGCGGGCTACCATTCCAGTGGACCAGCCCCCACACCAAAAACGAAAAAATATAAATATTAGTGCAAAGAAGAGGGGCAAAACCCTCCACCTCTCCAGGACAGCACTCCTCAGCAGAGCAACTCCTCAGGGACAGGCAGCATGATGAGGAACAACCTCTCAACACCCATCCCTTGTGGGATGGAGCCTACCACCCCAGGAGTATTACGCCTGCGGAAAGAAGCATGAGCTCTCCCCCTTCGGACAGAGAGATCAAAATGTTCCTCTGGGTGGTCC
>JGI26787J52750_100058_pt1 | contig 13678 bp, 19 predicted proteins | sample WilGeyfunne61714_FD_52750 | JGI IMG/M metagenome (IMG submission 52750)
AAAAAAAGCTTATATAATTTTTATAGTTCTTGTGAAGTATACTCCAATGATTAGTGTTATCTCGAAGGCTATTACTAGTATTATCCATTTGTTGTCTGTTTCACAGGTTTCCATGGTTGGGATTTCTCCATTATAGCATCTCGTCTCCATTGCCTGATATACCCGCTCTCCCTGCAACCAGGATCTTATAAATAGGTTGCTTGCAAGCAAACCCAAGGATTTTATAGAACTTCTGATACTATTATGGCCCAATCTTGTCTCTTGTGCATTGTACATGGTGGATGCTTCCTCGAGGAAAATGAATATCATCCGATACATTAAGAGAGCTATCTCAATTATGATCCTAGGCATCTTTATCTTCTCTAATTGTTTGAATATCTCGTTAACTGGTGTTGTAAGTGAAATAAAGGCCAAGCAGGTGAAACCACCAATTATCCTTGAGAATGCTAGGAATCCTGTGTGAAGGCCATCCAAGTACACCCTAAACCAGTAGAATCCTACAGATAATGGTTTAACCCCAAAGAATAATGCCATTAATACTAATGTTAAAAATCCGAAGGTGAAAGGTACGCTAATAAACTTTAGATAATAGCATGATGGGATCCCAGCAATTAATACAATTAAGGACATTACCACGGCTACTATAATTGGTATTATTGGTGAAGGTGAAAGTAGAGAGAATAACATTGTGAAGATACCCCATAATAGTTTCATCATGGGGGGTATCCTGTTAAGCTTATTATGGTGGGCGTAGAAGTCTGTTGAAATGTTCATTCTCCCCAATCTCTAGGATGTCTTCTGTTGGCCTTTATAATAGCCGAAGACATATCCGATGATGAGGGCTCCTATGGCCGCTTGCACTGCAAAAAGCAGACCTTCTATTTCACCACTTGGGGGTTCCCATAGGGGTTCGAACCATGGCTTGTAACCGGTTTCCTCTATAAGTTGACTTGCCTTATCATCCGCGCCTCCAAAGTAGCCTTGTTCTTCCCCCAAGCCATTGTAGATTAGGAATGGTACAATGCAGATAAATGCGACAACTATTAGCATCACAATATGCCTTTTCTCCATTTTAATCACCTTGTGCTTGTTGGTTTTCTGATTAGTAGGTTTAGTTTTTCTATGATGTCTGGTTTCAATTTTAGGATGTTTTCGAACACCACTATTGTGAGTAATCCCTCAGCTACTCCGAGGGGTATTTGTGTGTATGCGAATATTAACATGAATTTTGAAGCTGCTGCTATTAGATTGGGTGTTGGAAATGCTAAGGCTAACTGGAATGATGTTGTTACATAGGTCATGACATCTCCTAGGAATGCTGCAAGGAAAACTGCAACTGAAGTTGGCAGGTTTAATTTTATGGATCCTTTGTATGCCAGCCATGCGAATACTGGGCCCACTATACCCATTGAGAATGTGTTGGCTCCAAGCGTTGTTAATCCCCCATGGGCTAATAGGAGGGCTTGGAAGATGAGTACTATAGCTGCCATTACAGCGGTTATCCATGGCCCGAATAGTATTGCCCCTAGTCCGTTTCCTGTGGGGTGTGAGCAGCTTCCCGTGACTGATGGCATCTTGAGGGAAGATAGTACGAATATGAAGGCTCCGCTCACAGCTAATAGTGGTTTTGATCCTGGGAGTTCATCTGCAACTTTCATTATCCTTATTATACCGTATATGATAACTGGTAGAGAGATGGCATACCAGAGGATGCACCATTGCCATGATAGAAAACCTTCCATGATATGCAAGGATATCACCATCCTTTATTTTTTAAAGTAAACTTGAATAAAACTTAAGTTGGGCATCCTATAAATACTTTTCTATAGAAGGAAGATAAAGCCCCCCCCCAATGAGCATACAAAAAAAAGGGAGTTTAAGTTGGGGGATACTAACTTGGTTGTATTGGCATCTGCAAAGTGCCTATACTCACACCACCAAGACCAACCTCACATCTCATCTCCAACTTGTTATCTGAAGACTTGCAGGACCTTGTTTCCATTTCAAGATAACTCGTCGTGTTTCTTACAACATTGAAGCCATTTGGTTTAAATGTGACACCTCCATTGTCAACATTTGCTATTATCCTAAAGGGAATAGATGGACCCATGGGAACCACTGTTACACCACCTATGATAACATTCGCAACTATGGAACCATTACCCCTAAATTCGGGTTTAATAGCTATATAGAATCCTCCGGTGTTCACTTTCATCGACACATTCTTCAATGTTGCCTTATCGATTAACAGAGCCCCGCCACCAGCATATTGAATTGTCAAATTTATATTATCAATCTTTGAATTGTTTCCAAGCACTACTGCAACTCCGCCGACCTTGCTCTGAGTAGTTACATTGTATGTATACTTATTTGACAACAGAATATCCACAGAACCCTTATCCGCCTTCATATCAACGTTGAGGGTGTCTCCTTTAACTGTATAATTGACTGTAGGCTTCGCATCCTCATGGTTTCTCTCTGTTTCAATAGTATAAATGGAATCTGTGTCATTCCTGAATTTCACAGTCACTCCTGATGCATTAGATTCAACATTTATATTAACATATTTTATGCCTGGTACTTGGCTCTTATTTAAAGTGAAAGTATCCTTGATAACTTTTTCCTTCGCCGGCCCGAAAATTGGCGCCGCCGTTGCTGTTAAAAAAGCCACTACTAATACTATGATGATTATACTACTGAAAAATTTCTCAGCATTCACTAGAACACCCCCACAAGCATCATTAACCCCNCTATTACAAGGGCAGGTATCCCAAGAACTGACAGGAATGATCTTCCAAAACCGATNCTATGTTCGATGTTTACAGCTGTTGATCCGATTACAATAGCCCAAATATACATTATGACAAAGAGCATGGTTGATGTGNAAATCGTCCCAGCTAATATCAGNGCCATTAAAGCGAATATCCCGAGGATGAATGGCGCCGCTGAAAATCCCATGAGCTTAATAGTACCTGTAAGACTTCCCTTTCCCTTAAAAACGAAAACTGCGACAATATGCGAAATAATAGCCCATAGTATAAGCTTTAACAATGCTATTACTGTGACTATCACGGCAAAGACTATTGGGAAAATTATCCACACTCCAGTTAAGGCTGATGCCACTCCACCTAACATGAAACCAAGGAACGCACAGAGGAAAATATAAAGATACAAGCCCCGGTTTTCCAAACCTTTATCCTTCACAACCTTAAACGTCTCCTCTGGGGAAACCAGAACCCTCAAAAGGTCCCTAGAGAAATTCATCACGGTTTTAACCAAAAGACCACCTCCATCTTATCCTAGACTCTAACAAAGGGTGGCTGNCAAATAACACACCCTCGAGGAAAAAATATGATTAAAGTTATTATAATGGGTTTCTATTGAACATGCTCCTCATTTATATATTCTCCAAGATTTCTCAATAAGTTCCCCCCATCTTCAAACGGTTGCCTATTTTTTTGCTCTTAGAATAGAATTTATCGAACAACAAACATCAAAAAATTAAGGCTTATCGAACAGAAAAAGTACCCCCAATCCTTGATACAGTCAACATCCGCAAATTAAAGAAATAAACCGGATATCACAGGCTACTCTCTACCCAAAGAATATCAGCCCATAAAAAATTGAAATACGGCAGGAGAAGCCGTGTCCAATGTGTTTGTCCATCCAAAGGATATCAGCTCATAAAAAGATCCTCACAGGCGTTTCACCAAGCTAAAAATAAACTTGTAGAGAGAGAAAAAAGGGGAACTTCTGATAATGGTAGAAGCCACGATTTCTGCAACACATTATTGAATGGTGTGAATCCTAGGGAAGCTATAGCGGTTCCAGAATATAAAATCATGAAGAGACCGGGCTTCAAAGAAAAATCTTAAAAGATAGGAAGAAGATATCAACAAATGCGTTGGACATGGTTGACTACTAGCCAAATCCCAGCCCATATTAAAGCATATAACAGTATCATTGTCGGATCATCCCAAGCGTCATAGGATGGAACCTGAAAGCGTGACAATCCACATTATCTGGCATATGATAAAAGTTCAAGAAGCTCTTAAAATCTATGGACCAGAAAAGGTAAATGAATCATCGAACTAAAAACCCCCACAAATTTGTTGTTAGTTTTCTAAATCTGAAGGTGTCAAATAAAGGTGCCCCGGAGGACAAAAGACTAGATCATTTGAGGGGGATTGGAACCTCGCAATTCAAGGAAACTTACAAGATAAGTTCGGGCCATATACAATAATGTTTGAGAATTCCAAGATTGACAAGGGCCCCCACACAGCTCCACGATATTAAGCATAAGAAATTGCATTTCTAAGCGGCGAAAGCACCATAAATATGGTATGGGGGGCTCCCCCAAGGAGACTACGAGTCTCTAGATTGGGGATGCAACTTATCTAAGAATTTCACAGAACAATGGGTGGCAAGAGGTGTTAAAATTCGCCTAAGACATCCGAGGAATCCATGACACGCCAATACCTTAAGGACATTTTTGTAATGACTTTTTTAGTCTCATCCTTCTCCAACGCTATGAACTTCAAATCATCCACTACTTTCTGGAAATCCTTCCATCTGATATTAAGCCACCTTGAATACTCGTAGGATAGTTCCTTTTCAACTATGACCATTTCACCCAATTTGATTTTATGCTTTGGCAATCCTTTTTCTAAGTCGCCATCTTGCATCCTTGTATGGTTGGACTTCGAGGATGGCTTCCTCCATTTTCTTATCCTCAAAGATCATTTTAAGAAGAATCTCCAGGATTAAGTTTATCCTATCTGGGACTCCTACAATATCCCCTCTTAGTGATATTCTCCTCCTCTTGACTTTTATCCCGTTTTCTTGAAGCCTTTCACCCATCCTTGGGATTGCGCCTTTCTTATTGCCTGTTTTATCAACTATACCCCCATTATGAACGCCTTTGAAATGAAATATTCTGGTCTTATATCCTTCCCTGCCCATGGGTTAGGAGTATTGCTTCTCTCATCCCCTTTTCAACCAAAAATTTAGGTGTGGGGCCTTTGAAGCTTGTTATCCTATGGAGTGGGAAGTGCATGGAAGATTCTGCTCTCTTGTTAAGCCATGTGAGAACCAGCCTTTCACCTAGATAATCTCTTATAAGCCCATACGATTGGTTTAATTGTAAGACGAGTTTTCTTTTCTCTTTATCTGTGTGTTCATCCCAATACATTAAGTCTATTNTAGGGTGTTCATATTTTGAAAGTTCTCTTTTGATTTTCTTCTCTCCCTATCAAAGTATCATCATGGCCACTGGGAGAATAAACGAAGCGACTGGATCCTACAAGCTCGCCATCCAAGCTCCAAGCCGGTTTCACAGCTCATCCAATCTTATTATAGCACCTTTCCCATCCAAGATTGAAATAGCCATCTCCTGGAATGGATCATCTCCTCTCATCCTATGAAGGCCACCGATCTTATCTATACCCTCACCTTCCAATAATTCCTTGAATATTAGACCAAGATTCTTCATTAGTAGGACACCCCCTCACTAGGGGTCTCAAAAATGCACACGAATTTTTTTTGGGATGAATCTTCGTCAACTCTTGATTCCCCCTAAAATAAAATATGATGTGTCACTATATACCCTTTATGATGGTGGAAAATAATATAATTTTGGCGATGGATCTAACAGACCCGACAAAGGCCTTTAGGGTAACGGGTCAAGTAATAGATTACATAGACACGGTTAAGATAGGCTATCCCCTTGTACTCTCTGCTGGGATGGGATGCATCCAAGAATTCAAAGAGGAATTACAATGCAAGATAATAGCAGATTTTAAAGTTGCTGATATACCCGAGACAAATGAGAAAATCTGTAATATAACATTTGAGTATGGTGCAGATGCCATCATAGTACATGGTTTCCCAGGCCCTGATAGTATAAAAGCATGCATGGACGCGGCCAATAAGAAAGGAAAGGAAATATTTCTACTCGCTGACATGTCACATCCAGGATCAGAAAAGCTCATGGGCAAAGTTTCAGAAGAAATAGCAAAACTCGGAGTACAATTGGGAGTGAGAAATTATGTTGCCCCAGCCACAAAACTTGAAAGTCTTATGAGGATAAGGCGCATAGTAGGTGATGATGCATTCATCATATCACCTGGTGTAGGATTCCAGGGTGGTGAAATCATTAAGACGCTGAAATTTGCAGATGCCTTAATAATCGGGAGGACAATTTATCTTTCAAAGAATCCGAGAAAGACTATGGAGGAACTTATAAAGATTCTAGAAGATGCCCATCAAACCGGCCTGTGAACTCATAAGATAGTTCAAATAACAAGAAGAATATGAGAGAATACCATCTTATCCCATGTATCCACGATATAAAGTATGGGATTATTGCAAGGGCTAAAAGTCCCATTTTAAGGATTAAACGAGACTCAAATACCATGGAAAGATAACCTCTACCCTTCAACTGGTCATGTCCAATCTCGTCCAGGAAAGCCCCCAAGGCACACGCAATCAAAGTCACCGGTTCAAGGGCTGGTAGCCTCCACAAGAAGGCTACTAGGAGGAACATGGCCCCCGCAAGAAAATGGTTTAAATTGTCTATTTTACCAGCCAATAACGTGCCTATAAGTATCCCAAAAAATATATACGGGGCGTCAGGGCTTATAATGACAAGTAATCCGACAGAGGCGCCGCAGAGGATCCCTGCGATAGTCCCGGGTATCCTAGCTGTGGTTTCATCGGCAAAATCGTCAGCAAGCTTCATAAGAGAACCAGAAGAAAAATATAAGAGCGGTTCTATCATATGAACACTTATTCAGTTCTGTATGTCGTGTGGGGGGGTTAGAGCGCGCCTGCTAATATCAGTGGGAACAATATTGTGGCATCCCCTATAACAGTCACTAGTTTAGAATCTGTTCGGGCTTTCGACCATGTTCTCGCCTCCTCTAATGGTGCTCCGCTAAGGCTTCCTGCCTCGCTCCTGTCCATGATTATCTGGATGGCCGCGTCAACTCCCCCTCTAAGTATGGTTGATGCTAGAGTATAATGTTTTGGCACCCCACCACCTAGTATTATGGCGCCTATCCTCTCGGATTCAAATACTAGATTTGATAGGTGGTGCATATCAGCTACCGCATCAAGGCATAATTGGTTTTCCTGGGTGAACATCCAAAGTTGAAGTCCTATCATACTATCGATTATCCCAGGGGCATAAATCGGTATGTTATTATCAGTAGCATTCTTTATTATAGAATTTTCATCTTGGATATGTTTTCCCATCTCATGGATAAATTCCCCTATGGAAAAAATATGCCCAGTGGAAGTGATAGATTCTAGAATCTTTAATATCTTCTCTTCGAAGACTTCAAAGTCTTCTGTTTTTGTGTAAATGTCCTTGATATGACCTACTTTCATCTCACAGAGTTGGAAGTTGTGGTAGTGTCCGCCGCCGAACGCTTCTAATAAGTCATGGGTTAGGTTAGCCCCACTTGTGATAAGGGCTTGGATTTTACCCTCTTTTAGAAGGTCTGATATGATCTTTCGCATGCCACCCGCCACGAGGGGCCCTGCCATGCTAAGGAAAATGTTCATTTCATCATCTTGGAACATCTCAGATAATAGTCTGGTGGCCTTGCATACTCTCCCGGCTCCGAGAACCCCAGCTCGACCCATCTCATCTATTAGTTCCTTGACTTTCATTCCCCTTTCTATTGTCATGTGTTGGACTTTCATCTTCACTTTCCTACCTGTTTTTGAGTCCTGAAATCGCATCTAGTATGTCTGTGCGTGTCACGATCCCTATGGGCCTCTTTTCAGAATCTACCAGGATTAGGCGGCCTATGTTGTGTTTGTTCATTATCTCTATCGCATCTGATATCATCACGGTCTTGTCAATTGCCACTATGCTGGTTGACATGACCTCAGCGACCTTACATTGCTCTTTGCTTTCTGCTATTGCCCTGTTTATGTCACTGAGTGTTAGGATACCCACTATCTTGTCGTCTTCCGTTACCGGGGCTCCTTCAATGTTTTTCTCTGAGAGTATCTTCGCCACCTCTTTAAGGGTCATTTCTGGTTCTATTGTTACAAGGTCTTGGCTTGCTATTTCCATTACTGTCTTTTGAGGTATGCTCCTGATACCTGTGGTGTCTAGTAAGACCATGTTATCCATATCATTTCTCCCCACTATAATACCATCTACCACGAGTTTGTTTACTGGTGTTGGCCCCACTCTTATCCTGTCTCCTAAATTGAGGTTTTTTATGCTGCCGACTACTTTCATGGTTGCTTCACATTCTTCCGGGTGTGGTATGCTTGTGAATTCCATTTTTGAAACTGAAAGATCTTCGAGTTTTTCCCCGTTTTTGTAAATGGGGACTTGGGCCTTCATTTCTACAAGTGATACATCTAGGTATTGGAATGCTTTTATTGTTGGCTTGTACCCGCCCCTGGGCCCTGGAACCCCCTTCACGAGACCTAGGCTCCTTAGTGATTGCATCTGGTTCCTTATAGTCCCTGGGCTTTTGTTCATTAATGCTGCTATTTCTTCGCCTTTGATGGATTTTCCATCGGATTTTTTGTAAAGGTTGATGAGTGCTTGTAGTACTTCTTTCTGGACGGCTGTTAGCATCTATAACACCTAAAATTATATTTGCTATGAATAATAAATCATAATCGTTGTTAATATAATTTTGCTCCCCATCCTAGGTTTTGAAGATCCCTCCATATCATACCTTTGGTGAATTACACTATGGTGGGGTTTTTCTGTTCCCCATGTGAGGGGGGCGTTTATTCCCTTGATCACCTTGTCTGGGGGGCTCATAGTCCACAATTTTATGGGGGGGTACTCTCCACCCTCCCAAGCCACAAGAGCACCTAAAGAAGCCCAAAGTGTCTCATAGAGCATTCAAAAGTTATTGCCTTTTGACAAAAACAAATAAATAATGGGACTATTCATAGGATTCCAATAAGCTTTATGAGAAAATTTCAGGGAGTAGAAGGGGATGGTATCATGTTTACTTGCAGTTAGGGCTTTTATAAAAAATGATAAAGGTGAAATCCTCATAATAAAAGATCTGCTACTTGTAAGACCAATCCCTTAAAGTGGGAGTTGCCAGGTGGTAAGGTAAACCTTGGAGAACCCCATAGAAGAAGTCCTTAAAAGGGAAGTTAAAGAGGAGACAGGATTAAATATAAACCTCTGATGGGATCCTTGGAATTGTGGAATAAGAACTAACCATATTCAAGGATTATAATCGAGTGTTCTGCCAATGGCAGGCTCAGTTTAAATGGTGAACATGAAGCTTATGCTTGGATGAAACCAGAAGACCTCAGATACTACGAACCCACAGGCTACTTTTACAATTTCATCAAATCTAAAAATACTTTTAGTGGCTTTTGGAAAATATTTTTCTCTCCAGCACCTTTTTGAAAGCTGGGATGGGTGAACTANCATCCACCTGAAGAGGTGGAGGCTTCCTGCTTCATCGACCAGACTTGCTACTGGGGGGAGGAATCCCCAGTAGTAGAGGTTTAATCTCCACAGGCGTAAATTCGGGTGATTCCCACCCTATTAACCGCTTATATAAACAATCCCATAGTTTCTCAAGTTTTTCGCTGCATTCTCGTCCCTATCATGAATCGTTCTACATTCAGGACATTCCCATATCCTATCCCTTAACTTTAACTCTTTGTTGATATATCCACACCTGCTACACATTTTTGAAGATGGAAATGTCCTATCTATCTATAACTTCTGCCATACCGATCTGCTTTGTATCTAAGATATTCTAAAAACCTTGAGCATGAACTATCAAGAATGTGTTTCGATAATCTTGTTTTTTGATAGTCCCTTTACATTCAAGCTTTCGACCACCACAAGTTGGTTATCGTCTATGATGGTCTTGAGAGCTTGTGTAAAAAATCTTCCCTCGCATCTTTCACATACTCATGCTCTTTTGCAAGCCTTTTTCTTGCTTTTTCCCAGTTTTTAGAGTCTTTCTCCTTCTTGACAACTGCCTCTGCAGTCTTTTGAGTCTCTTTTCAGCTTTGATAGGATATTTCGGATATTCAACCTTCAAACTGCTGGTATCATTTACAATTGTTACAAAGCTTTTTAAACTTAAATCTATCCCGCAAATGGAATTCTCTGGCTCTTTTACATCACTTCTTGGGTCTTGTACATCTACAAGTACATAATATTTATCTGCTTTTGCTTTAACAACTGTTGCAGATTTTATTTTCCCTTCAAACTTTCTGTGAAATAATGTTTTTGTTCCACTTTTTATCTTTGGCAAGTAAGTGAACCCTTTTTCAAAATCTACTCTAATTGTTTCATTGCCATTTTTGGGCTGTTGGTTGTTTGTAGTGTATGACTGCTTATTTTTCTTAAACTTTGGCATTCTAAAATGTCTCGGGTTTTTGAAATGGTCTCTGAACGCTTTTTCCTGCTCGAGTTGAACATTTGCCAGGGCAAGACTGTCTACTTCTCTCAGGAAAGGATGCTCCTTTTTATATCTTGCTGGAGTTATCCTTGGAATTTTTTTACCTTGTCTTAGGGCTTCTAACTTCTCTTTTAACATCCTGTTCTATACAAATCTACAGCACCCAAAAGTTTTTTCAAAAAAATTCCTTCTGGGCATCAGGTATTCGATACTTATATGCTTTCAGCATTTTCTTTTCTCACCTTGACTCTCGATGTATCATTCTAATTACCTCATACTGAATGTTTATTTGAGTCAAATTTCATAATCATCACCAGTATTATTACTGAAACTGTATTTATCAACCGCAATTCATCTCCATTTTATAGAAGATGGAGACTTCCTGCTAAATTTTTGTTAAATATAGCTCCACGCATATATAAAAGGATAAACCATGGCTATAATGGAACATATGGGTAAAACAAGACTCCTTTATGAATCTGCTCCTCCAATCAACCTCTGCCAGACCATTCCAGAGGGCATACTCCCACATAATATAGGATACCCGCCAATAATTGATTAGCCTGGAAGATTATATTGGCTGTGAAGTAACTGATACCATAAGTAGAGACCATCTCAGTGGAAAATGATATCATAGCAATTAAACAGAAAGTGTTTATGGTTATCGATGTTGGGTTAGTGCGCTTGATGAAATTGAACTGATGATTAACACGCCATAAACCACCTGATATCCAAAAGGAAAGAAAATAACATAGCAACTGTGGCCACAGCACTCCTAGCTGCTGTTGGAAAGCAGTTTCGCTCAGAGAATTGGGAATATTCGGAATATCAAGAGTTAGGACAAGCAAAGTCATCGAAATGGCGATATACCATCTACAAGCGTTTCAATACGTGAAGTTTTCATCCGCATACCAGACGTGGATATAAGATTTCCACCAACTATTAATATTTCCCTCCACAAAAAAAGAAGGGTTAGATTTATAAAACTTCTCAGCTAAAATGATAGAATGGAGTTTGATAACCATGAAAAAGATCATACTAGGATTGCCAAAGGGCAGCTTGAACAATGTTAACAGGGGAAACACCTACCAAGTATTCGTTGATGCTGGATACGAGATCAGAGGCTATGAGCCTGGGAGGGAAGAAAACGAGATCAGAATCCTGAACGATCCTGAAATAAAGGCTTATCTCACCAGGCCACAGAGCGCCCCGGTAGAATTAAACAGGGGCATGCTCGATATCGCGATAATAGGCGAAGATTGGGTGCGTGAAGAATCCAACAACAACAAGATAAAGAAGATAGGAGACCTTGAATATGGCCAGACGCGCCTAATAGTCGCAGTACCCAAAGAGGAGCCATACAATTCCCTTGAAGAATTTTTCCTGGCGAACAGCGACCGTGAAAAGCCCATACTATGTTTCACAGAATATCCCAACCTTGCAAGGGAATTTTTCATGGAAAACCCAGGCTACAAGAAAATATTTGGCGACAGCACCCCAATGGTCCAAATAAGGGGTCTTAGGGATGGTGACAATGAAGTGGTCCAAATAATAAACTCAGATGGGGCCACCGAAGTATACATTGCAAAGGGCGCCGACCTTATAGTAGATAATACACAGACCGGCACCAGCCTCAGGAAGGCCGGTTTAAAAATCATCGACACTATAATGGAATCCAGCGCAGGATTATATGCCGGGCCAACCTGCAAAGGGGAAAAACTAGAGAAGGCCAAGATGATATATCAACAATTATTCGGGGCTATAAAAGCCCGAAATTACTTTGATGTTAAATTCAATATAAAGAATGAAAAACTAGAAGATGTCAAGGAATTCTTAATCTCTAAAAGGTATTGTTCACAGGAGCCGACAATAGTAAAAGGCATGAAATTCTCCCAGGTAAACGTTTTAATACCAAAGAATAAATTTCCAGAAATGCTAAGCGGTATTAAAGGCTTGGGAGCATCCTCGATCGTAAGAGAGAAGGTCAAACAATATGTAGAATAAACCGTATAAGCTAGAGAGTGTGGAAAAATGAAATTTGAAGATTTGTTCAAAGAATGTCCATGTTGTGGTTCCAAGGATAAGATAGTTAAAAGGAAGATAATAGACGAGCATAAGGCCTTTGCTACTCTTAGGGAGATAGTATGCGAAAAGTGTGGGTATGTATTCCAAAAATGATGGGGGGTTAGTTTTTGGCCTCATGTTATGATAATCCCTACCCATGAACTGTCTATCAAATTGTAGTTATTGTTGGGGTGTTGAACGAAACTCCACCTGAGTATAAATATNAAAAGATTGTTTCTTGGCTTAAGGGTTTCAGGATGGAGNCTGTAACTTATTGGCANGTTATNAATTCTATAAGGGAGGCTTCATCCTTATTGAGCAGGGCATGTTAAATCCCGCGTTCGCCATACAGACAAATCCCTGCTTGATGAATGATAGGTTGGCTGAACTTTTCGCTGAGTAGAATATATCCATCGGCTCCAGCTTGGATGGACCTGAGGAGATAAACGATTTTCAGAAGGGTGAAGGCTATTTTAAGAAGACGATGCGCGGATACGAGGTTGCCAGGAGACATGGTTTGAATGTGAGTTTTATCACTTTCACTTCGTATTCCATAAATTTCAAGGAGGAGGTTTTCAAGTTCTTCTTGGAAAATGGTTTGAACCTAAATTGCACCCAGCTTTACCATCTTTTAAAAGTGAGAATCCTAGAAAATGGAGTAGAGTATAAGTGCTAGGGAGTATGGTGAGCTTCTTGTTTATCTTCTTGATGAGTATTTGTCCCATTTTGGCGAGATTGATATAGAATCTCGACCATTTTGCCAAGAGCATGTTTATGAGACGGGGTGGTGTATGCACTCTTGCAGATTGTGTGGGTAATACTTTTGCTGTGGATCCTCATGGGGATATCCATGTTATCGTTTTGTGGAGATGAAAGATTATGTTATGGGTAATGTTGATGATAAGCCGAGCATGGACGATCTTGAAAAGTCCGAGGCTTTGAGGAGACTTAGAGGTTGGAGGAGGCTCGTGGATCGGGAGTGTTCATCTTGTGATTATTATCGTTTTTGTCTTGGTGGGTGTCCATATAATGCAATAAGTGTTGAGGATGGTAGGATGGAGCTTGATGGTGTGGATCATCAATGCGAAGCCTAGATGAGATGAAAAGGAGGGTTAATCGGGATTTTGTGGTGGGATTGAAGTGGGATGAGAAGGCTAAGATTATCGATTTAATGTTAAGCTTTAATTTTATGCTTT
>JGI26787J52750_100059_pt1 | contig 13636 bp, 18 predicted proteins | sample WilGeyfunne61714_FD_52750 | JGI IMG/M metagenome (IMG submission 52750)
GTTGGAGAAGAGGTGCCTCTACCCATCAGTATGGAGAGAAGTGGGGACCACGCAACCTTTGTAGCGGCCCTTAGTGGTGAGGGAATGACCTTCTAGGTGTTCTGATACTTCTACCAATAGAATCAACCCATTAAATACCATTGGAGGGGTGGACTGTTAGGGCCTCCATCTAAATTCTTNCTTTACTCGGCTGCTTGATGATCTCGTCAATGTCATTAATTAATTCATTTATCTCTTCTCTGATTTCATTGTAGGGTTTATTCTGGCTTCTCAATCCTTTTCAATTTTCTTCAATACTTTTAGTCTTAGTTTGTGCGAGTTTTTTCCCGCCAACCTTTTGAATAGTGATGGATTCGCCTCGTAATCTTCTATTTCCCGGCGGATGGCTATTCTCTTTATAAGATAACCCACCTCGATATCCTGTATATCCTTCACCACCTTCTTTTTAACCTTCTAAGGATCCTCTTCTTCCCTTTCAGTTCTATTAACGTTTTTTGGAGCTTTGAAGGCGTGGAAGTGTTAATTTCCAAGTCCTCAACCTCTTTTATTAACTTGTAATAATAATCCAACCTCATTTTTATCATGGCCTATGCAAATTTAAATTGGACTTCAAGGATACCATCATGTACCCTGCATTTTGTGTTTATGTCTTCATGTTTCTTTTCCAATTCTCGGATACGATAGAAGACATTTGTAAGCGCACTTGTGCTGAATCTTCCAAACTCGTTTTCACCTGGATGAAACAAAGAGAATTGAAACCTCCCCATCCTCTATCCTGACATTGTAGTTTATTGCATTAAGGTATATAGCATCAGCCAGGCGTAAAAGAATTTTTATATACTTTATCGGGAGTCCGCTTGTACTTATAAGCTCTTTTATTTTATCATTTTCTCTGCATTGTTCAAATATCCAACTTAACATTCCCCCAGGATACTTTAATATTTTATAAGATATTAATATAGTGATGAGAAATGAGATGGATAGAACTGAAAGACTTATAAAGAAGCAGATTGTCATCCTTAACAGGCATGTGCCAAGGAAGAGGAAAACCCTCAAGGAACTCCTAGGAGAGGAAAAACCCCATGTAATCGGGGTGGATGGGAGCAGACACAGGTTCAAGACAGACGAACTTAAGTTCATAGCCTCATTACTCTCCGAGAATGAACAGGAACGTCTCAGATTACCCATATATATAGAGATAGATGCGACAATTTCTGGTGCGAGGATAAAAGGGAAACTAGAAGCTAAAATAGTCTCATATATTATAGAAAGAGAAATAGACGAATATGATATACCAGATGAGATACACATTTACAATCCTGAGATCAGGATTCTGAGAAGAGAACTCCCAACCACAACCCAATATATTTTCCTCGTCAACAATTTGGAGGATGTCAAATGACTAGGGACCCTATTGAGGAATACCTTAAAGACCCGGATAGGAGAGCTAAAATATTCTTAATATTAACATGGGGTATGATACTTACAAGGATACTAATAGCAATAGGACTCATCATATTCATACTAATACTCTTGGGTATAATAAAGGTGCTTGTCTAGGACTTTTAATCTCCCCATAACCTGTTTAAAACTCCTTTTAATATTCCNAAGGAGAATGTTGAGATTTTCGTGAGAATCGAGTAANGTTACCAGCGGCTCACCTGCTTCTATTATAGAACCATCACAGGGTATATCATATGCTCTTGGGAGGTTGAGATCGCCAACCTGGCACTTGAAAGGGGTATAAATTATCTTCTTCATCGTATATTTCTTCCTTGGGGNTTCATTTATGAGTTCGCCTTCACAGGCGCTGATATGAGCAGATAACATGTTAATGCCAANGGAGAGTTGAGCGCATTCAAAAGTGCCTTGTATGCGAGGATTAACTTCAATCACGTATAAACCATCTGGGGATAAAACCATGTCAACACCGTTTGATCCTAGAAGAGCCAAGCTTCTGATCACCTCTTCCCCTACTTTTTTAATCTCAGGGTAGGGTGCGGGCGCTATATTCCCTGCATATATAAGATTATCTTCCCATCCTCTGATGTTAGTGTTTATCAGTTGCCTACTTGTCAAGATAGTCATAACGTCTTTGCCAGTGGAGAGTACAGAAGCGCTTAAATGTAATCCTTCAATAAATTCTTGGAGGATAAATGGGCCTCTAGGATCTCCTCTATAATCTGATATGGGGGAAACTCCAAAACCTCCAGATCCTATTAAAGGTTTTATTAGGAATCTTTTTTCTGGCTTCTGTTTTTGTATCTCCCATGCTTCTTCCATATCATCCAATTTATAAGTTTCTGGGACTTTGAATTTCCCACATAACCTTTTATATAAAGTGTATTTGTCTTCTATTTTCTGAGTTTTTTTGTTACCAAGGATTTTTCGGGAAGGGAAATCCTCAGGGAACCCTCCACTTAAAACTATGATCTTGTCGACTTCATCTAAAAAATCCTCTGCTAAAACTTTAAGATTTGATGGTTTAAATTTCTCATGCAACCTCCCTGAAGATTTTAGGGGTTCCTGTTCTAGTATGCACCTTCTTTCATGGTAAGAATCAAAATCCTTTGGACAATAATAACTTACAGAATAGACCTCAAATCCAAGATCATATGCCGCCTTTGCAACAGGTCTTGTATTCACACCTACTATGAGAAGTCTTTCCATTTCCAAAACCTTCAAAAAAAATGATATGGGATGATAGTCCCGAGCGGAGTCGAACCGCTGTCACCGGGTCCAAAGCCCGGTAGGATTACCACTACCCCACGGGACTATGAGAATTTGCCCAAAAGGAAGATGTTATAGTCCCGAGCGGAGTCGAACCGCTGTCGATGGGTCCAGAGCCCATCAGGATTGCCACTACCCCACGGGACTATAAAATAGTGAACTACTCCACTTGACGGGCGGGGTTTCCTGCTCCATGGAGAGGACTTGCCCCGTAATCACCTTTTAGTAAGTGATCAAAGGGGGTGGAGATCTTCTTTCTATGGACGTTCGGGCCGTTCCAGCCCCCACATCTTGGATTATAGTCTTGTATTTTCATATATATAAAACTTTCCCATTCCACCATTCCTATGGTATTCTCCCGCTTTCGCTGGAGAGTTAGCAGTAACGAATGTTAAAAGGATTAGTCATGACAAGCCCCCACACCTACCTTGGGGGGTTTTATCCGAGGAATCTTCTCAGACTTGCCGCTTCAAGTATCCTTGTCTGGATTATCCTCATCTGGCCAAATGATAAGCTCTTGTTTATATCATCAACTAGTTTTTTGTGTTTTCTGTCATATTCTATATCAGGGAAGTGTTCTTTGATCTTCCGGTGTAGTTCCTCTTCCAAGTAAGGTGAATGAGGATTCATGTATCTGAGGGCATCTAGCATGTCCTTTTCAAGGTTTATGTAAATGTTGTGGAGGTGTTCAATATCTTTGTCAGAGAGGGCGTTGAAGCCTAGGATTTCAGGCGGCACTCCAATAGAATAAAGGGCTGCTGTGAAGGTTATGGTTCTTGGGAGTGAAACTTTACCGATACTTCTTGAATATCCGAACAATCCTATGTGGAGTTTCCTCTTCCTCCTCTTGGGCACGTATTTGGCCACACGATTTATGATATCTGCAAGTTTTAGGACTTGGCGGCGGTATTCTCTACAATATTTTTCCATAATCTCAATCGCGGTTTCAGCGTTTATCTCTTGTGCTTTCCGGGTTTTTTTGGATTTTAATTTGTCAATAGCCCTGATAACTTCTCTTGGCGGATGGTCATACTTGAAAGATGATTGTAACGTGAATGTATAGGTGCTCGGATATTCTTTTACAATATTATCTATATTGGATGGTTTTAGGTTTCCCCTAAAGGGGGCTGAACCCATCCCTACTATGGGGTATATTCTTGTCCCTGTTTCTTCTTCGATCTCCTTGAGATTGTAAAGTGCGAGCTTATTGAGTATGACCGCAGATATCATCCCATAGTTCATAGCCGGGTCTGAACGTGCCAAAAACACTCTTTGATGGCTGATTTCTTTTCCATTTAAATATTTTGAGATTATGTTGGCTGCGGAGAGAATCGCGTCACGGTCTTCGAATAATGGTATTACATTTATCGTTTTGGGTTTGAATTCTCCTATCCATTCTTTTATGGTCACATCCCAGAGTGTGAAATCCTCTTTTCCTACAACGAAATCTTTATAATAGTTGTAGATGCGATTAAGTGATGCGCTAGAAGATGTCATTGGGAGTATAACCTCAAAGACTGGGGCCTCTTCCACCCCATAGAATAAGGTTGCTGTATCATATGAACGAGGTATGCTTTCAAGAGTTTCAAGGAGTATCTTCGCTTCTTCACGTTCAACTGTGGGATTAGGAACCCTTAAGGTTAATCTGCAATCTTTTCCCAGTATGTTTTCTTGGAAGAATGATTTATAATTTGCAAGGAGTTTTTTTACAACATAATTATCAACCTCTTTACCTTCACAATCCCACATTTGTTCATCACATCCAAGATGGGAAAACACATAATATGCTTCTTTTATCTCGTCTTCTCCACTAAGAAGCGGACTTGATGCGAAGAATGGTGGATCTACATTATCAGGATGTTGTGTGCTCATACACCTAGGAATCATAGTTATGCACCCTTATATTACTTAGTAGTAGATTGGGATATAAGAATTATGGAGGATAGGGATGCACCTTATAGGTGTTTGATACGTAATTAGGCATGTCTTCCAGTTACAGGGGCTTATGAGCATCCTTTTATCTTCATTCTTATGAGTTGTTTTGATAGGTGGCGTCTTGCACAAGTTGGGACTTCATAGTATCCTTCTTTTAATGATCTTGGGATTTTTTTTGGGATTTTCTGAACATTCGATTTTTTACCGCAATTTGGACATTTAAACCCTTTATTTTTTCCCGCTGATTTCATCCTTTTACCACAGGAACAGATAGGGTTTTCATATCTTATCAAAGGTTTTACGTGTTCTATTTTTATCTTTTCGATATTTAGGGTTCCATGGACTCCTATACCACCAAATATTTTCACTTTATCCCCTGGTCTTAATTTCATTATCGTTTTTCGGAAATCCTTTGTGGGTTCATAGGCTGCACATTCTATCTCACCAGTGTTATCCTTTAGAGTGAAGAATACATGCCCCCCTTCAATTACCCTGGGCCCATCTTTAACTTCGCCTGAGACAAGATAACAACTGAATTGTCTCATCTGGGATATGTTGTCAACTCTTTGGATGTGTTGATCAGTATGTTGGTTGGTCTCAAAAATACAGTATCTCTCGATCTTTTCTCCAACTTTTATCATCTGGTGGGCTCTTATAAGGGCCCTTGGGGACCCGCCCCTTATACCATAAAGAATTGGACATGGAGTGTGTGGTTCTATAGCTATATAATCGTTGTCAATACTGTCAAATGTTTCTGGGTAGGTTTCCTTATCCATCCTCCTAACAGATTCCTCGTCGATCTTTCTCTTTTTACCATAATTTTCAGGTGCACGATAAGCTATGAGCTCATAGGTCTTATCTGGTAAAGGGCATCCTATAGCTGCCAATGCGCCTATAATACCCCTGCCATTTTTGTATTCATAAACTTCAGCCCCTATTTTATCAGCCAACCTTCTAGCATCTTCTATGGTTAATATTCGCCTTATAGCATTGAGAGCGAACCTTTTCAAACTATCATAGATTTCGCCTTCATAAAATACCACCCCAGGATTTGTATCATCATTTTTAAACTCTGAAAGTTTTGATACAAGAGACAGCACTACATCCTTCACCTTCTCGACTTCATCTTCCCCTTGGACCTCCACTCTAAATGAAACCGCCCCATTACCCCTAGTTTTATGGGGGGCGAAGGGGTTGAGCCTTATCAGTCTAGGATAACCTTTTATGGTATAACCGCAAACCTTAAGTTTCTCGATTATTAAACATGAAATATAGGTAGTGCACATTCCACTGGGAGAATCTGTATCATCGATACCCACATGTAACATGTTTCACACCTCCCCTTTTTGGTGGTTTAATTGAATAGGGAAAAAATACTCCAAGAATTATATGATATATTCACAACACATGGGTTTAAAGTATCCCACATTTATGAAAGGAGCTGCTTTGACCTCTTAGCAAGGAAGAAACTCTTACTTCTCCTAAAAGTACTCGTTAATATTGATTCTATTAATAGTTTACAAGCTCATGAAATAAAAAAAGTTGCCTACACCCTCCTAGCAGCACCCCTCATCATAGGCCTAAAATCCAAGACAGACTACCTTGAAGAAGATGTAGTATACGAAAGGCATGGTATACCAGCCATAGCCCTTAAAACATTGAAAAACATGATCATGGAAAGCCATCACCCAGAAGTTTTCGCTGATAGGGGCGGATATTATGTGCAGATAGACGGTAACACCCTAAGGGAAGTTAGAGAAGAATATAATCTGTCGCTCAAAGACCTAGCAGATATAGCCCACGTATCAAGGAAGACCATCTACAAGTATGAGAACGGTCTTGTAAGAGCCTCCCCCGAAACCGCGATGATACTCGAGGAGGTACTGAATATAAAGATAATACTTTCAATTAACCTTTTCAAGGCACCTGAGTTTGACAAGGACATCATGGAGAACAAACCTGACAAGCGGGCTGAAAAACTTGTTGAACTAGGCTTCGGCGTGGTCCAAACCCAAAAGGCACCATTTGACGCCCTTGCCAAGGATATGAAATTCGAGAATACAATTATAGCAGATCTTGAGAAGAATAGGGATACTCGAACACTTAAGAGGATGGCCGTCCCCTTAAAGGACATATCATTGGTCACGGGATCGGATGCTGTTTTCATATTGAAGAATCCTAGGATCAGAGAATCCTTTGAGGGCATACCAGTAATCAAAGATTGGGAGATAAATGAAATAGAAAGCTCAAAGGAATTCTTGAAGATAATAGCCGAGAGAAAAGAATACAATTAATACTTAAAGAGCAAAGTGAACGTCTCTTCGGCCTCTTCAACAGATGCGACACCTATACTAACCATGTCAATATAATCCACGCTTTCCAAGAATTTAAAAGCCTCATCAGGTTTTAATATACCAGTGGCTAATATTTTATGTGCCATAATAAGCTTACCAGTGTCTAGTATCATCTCTTCTAGTTCTTTTCTCTCATCCTTTAAAAAACAGGGAAAATCCATCATATATCCAAGTTTATTTAAAGGTATCATGTAAATGTCAAAAAGATCTAGTATATCATCAGAGACGAGAAGTTTCTTTGTGGTATTCCGCGGAAAGGCAGTTATAAGACCACATACCACACCAGTATTATTTATGGAATTTAACAGATCCTCNAATTCCCATGCCTCTAATTTATCAGTATATTCTTCATCTAACAGCATGGCATCCGCTTCCAAGTCTAAAAGGAGTTTAAGATCCTCCCGGAATCTCCCAGCCCTTATAGTCCCGATGATGCTGAAATCTAAACCCGATTCAATGGCCCCCGTTAACGCCTCAATAACTGGGGGTTCTGGTATGAGTTGTATGGCCCTAACCCCCAAACTATAGGACGTCTCGATGATCTTCCGGATATTTTCTGGATTATTATAAAGGTTTATCTGGTATAAGTGGGATCTATGGCCAAAATATGTTAAACCTGCAAATGGTGCTGTCCCTAACGAAGTACATGGTATACCTTTATCCTTAATTTTAACAGATCCCTCAAACATGCTCTCAACCTACTGTTCTACCTCTTGGAACAAATTAAGTGCGGTGGGGGGAATAACCTCAACTGGAAGTCAATATTCCAATTTCCCAATAACATCATTTATCCAATGCAATCTCTACATATAGTAAAGTATATTAGTTTTTTATGATAAGATTATATCTTACATTCCAATCATTTACAATCATATCAGACTCTTAGCAGGTGAAAAACATGAGAGTACTTGTTGCAGATTCAATCAATGAAAAAGGAATAGCTGAACTTGAAAAGGTGGCCGAGGTCGTGGTTGACGCCGATATAACACCCGAAGAACTCCTAGAAATTATAAAAGATTTTGATGCTATTATTGTAAGGAGTAGGACGAAGGTTACTCGGGAGGTTATAGAGGCTGCTCCAAGATTGAAGATCATCGCAAGGGCAGGTGTGGGTGTGGATAATATTGATGTTAAGGCCGCCACAGAAAAGGGTATCATGGTTATAAACGCCCCAGAATCCACTTCTGTCACAGTCGCGGAACATACCATGGGTTTGATGTTAGCACTTGCAAGGAAGATACACTTAGCTGATAAGTCTGTGAAAGAGGGTAGATGGGATAAGAGCAAGTTTATGGGCATAGAACTTAACAACAAGACCCTAGGAGTTATAGGGATGGGCAGGATAGGATCCCAAGTGGTTACTCGTGCAAAATCCTTCGGGATGAACGTGCTCGTCCACGACCCATATATTAGTAGAGAAGCGGCTGATAAGATGGGTGTGGAGATAGTTGAACTTGAAACACTCCTTAAAAAGTCTGATATTATAAGTATACATGTCCCATTAACCCAGGAGACACGACACCTAATATCAGGTCATGAATTGGATATGATGAAGGATACAGCTTTTATAATAAATTGTGCCCGTGGGGGTATAGTGGATGAGAAGGCCCTTTATAATGCATTAAGTGAGGGCAGAATTGGGGGGGCTGCCCTTGATGTATTCGAGGAGGAACCCCCAAAAGACAGCCCATTCCTAAGATTGGATAATGTGGTTCTAACTCCACATATAGGAGCTTCAACAGTGGAGGCTCAGCGAGACGCGGCTACAATCGTTGCAAATGAAATCCGGAAAGTCTTTGAGGGTGGAACCCCTCAGAATGTGCTTAATATGCCAGTTTTAGAGCCTGAAACCTTCAAGCTCTTGAAGCCATATATTGCATTAGCCGAGAAACTGGGCAGTGTTGTTGTACAAGCAACACCTGGAAAAATAGAAAATTTGGAAGTTACCTATTGTGGCGAATTAGCTGAAATGCCGCAACAGGACATCCTCACAAGAACCATACTCCAAAGCATACTAAGCCCCATACTCACAGAGCCTGTGAACTTAGTTAACGCGCCCATGATCGCGGAAAAAAGGGGTATGATAGTCACAGAGGGTAGAAAGTCAGAATCTGGGGATTACAAGTCACTTATAGTGTTAAATGTTAAATCTGATAAGGGAGCGTTTAGTGTTGAAGGAACCCATATCAGAGAGCCTAAGATAGTGAAGATAAACGATTACAATGTAGATATAAAACCAGAAGGTATAATGTTAATAGCAAAGTATAAAGATCTGCCAGGGACTATCGGCGCCATAGGAACAAAACTTGGAGAACATAACATTAACATAGCTATCATGCAAGTGGGTAGGAAAGAAGTCGGTGGAGAAGCTGTAATGGTCCTTAAAGTGGACCAGGAAGTGCCGGCCACCGTACTAGATGAGATAAAGGAACTAGAGAATGTGGATGATATTGTCGCAATTGAATTATCCCATTAAAATTTCAAATTCTATCTTATTACCCGACCTGTCATAGGATGCTATGGTCTTCTCCCAGTAAGGATAGGCTATTATCATATGAAAAAGGCCATTTTTTGAGAAGAAGTGGAGATCTTCCCTTGAAGGGTTATTGTTAGGTGTTGGATGGGAGTGAACTGATCCAATGGTGGAAGTAAATGGTGGTAACATGAAAGTTTGCATTACAGCACCCTCATTTGAGGCTTCACCTGGTAGAAAAATTAACCCAGTGACATGGAGGCTCTCATCCTCTATCCTACCTTCAAGTAAGGCTGCGAATTCCCTTGGATGAACATTCCATGCAGTTTCTATTATATCATCTATGACTTTCTGATCAACTTGCACCCTCTTGATTTTCTTCATCCTAAATATCTTCTCCAAGAGATAATCTATAATTCCCATTATTTTATCCCCTCTATTGTCTTGAAAAAGTCTTCGTTAAAAAGTGGAAGCTTTTTGTCGACTATGATTTTCTTTCTCTCTGATTTCACCTCTTTTTTATATCTAGGATCATAGCCTTTTATTGTAACAGTTCGTTTGTATACTCCAATACCCCTCCTATGCCATGTGGGGACCTTCGCAAGGTTCACACCCCTTTCAAAGAGGAGTTCGTGGATGGCACTTGATTTTAAACCTTTAAGTTTCTCTGTGACGGTCCTATTATCCATGGTTTTTCTAAGGGTCCAATAAGCGTAACTGTTGAGGCAGTTTCGCCATGCCTCATTCTGCCTTGTCCTGAAATATTCTATTAGTAGATGGTCACCTATGGGGATGATGCGACTATCAAATGATATGGGTTTTCTAATATTATCCCTTTTGAATTTTTTAAGGAGGCATAGGATGAATGATGTTCCTGTGAAGCTTGCGAGTATGGAGTTGAGTTTCTCGATGCGGCCATTGAATGGTAACTTTTCAAATAGTATGTTAATCTCATCAGAGAATGTATAAATGAAAATTGGACTAAACTCCTTCATGAGGTTGATTGAAGTTTCAACCATGCAATTTGCAAAGAAGGGATCGTATGGCCTCTCGAAGTCTAATTCTCTGGTTAGTCTATGGAATCCTCTGCCATCGAGCCTTGCAACTATTTTGCAACCACATGGAGTTCTGATCTTGGAGTAGATTTCACATTCTCTCATGTGCCGGCCCTGAAATTCTCGCCCAAACTCTTAAGGAGTTTAATAGCTGAATAGGCTGCTAATACGCTTGTTTTGGGGTTGAGTGAACATCTGACGTTCTCTGCGATGGTTTTTAATTCTCCGAAATCTCCTTTGACAGTGATCTCATGCACATTCCTATCTACTTTAGGATCCACTATAATCTCAACTTCCACGTCCATGTTACATGCTATGCTGAGCGTGGCTGCTACATTTATGTTAAGGGGGAACTTTTTAACAGCTTCTGAAGCATTACCTTTATATAGCACCTTTTTTTCGTCGGTGGATATGCCTAGTGAACGTGGAGGTTTTCTCGTAACTAGTTTAACAGAGGTGATCTCACCTATAGAAGCTGCTTTTATACCATCCAAGCCCACTATAGCACCTGATGGAATATAAACGTTCACATTATTCCTTGAAGCTAAATCTTCTATCTTTGAACGGAGCCCTTTATCCATTAAAGCCCCTACACTCATTATAAGAACGTTCTTTCCTGCTTTGAGGATAGTGGGGACGATCTCGGCCACGGCCTCGGGTGAAGCGGCTTCTATTATAAGATCGACCTTGTCTAACATGTCCTCTACTCTTAAAACTGCGATTCCATCCGCCATAGATGCTAGGTTCTCGGCCTTTTCAAGATCCCTATCATAGAAGAATCTGAGTTGGATGTTGGAATCTTCTTTCAAAACGTAACTTGTGATGATATTAGCTATGGCTCCGCAACCCACTATCCCTACTATCATAGATCCTAACCTACCTTATTGGGGCTTCATAGGACTTCTTGAGTTCAGTTGTCTTAGCCTCGGGGGATATTATAAGTATGTCACCCACGGCTTTAACCCTCTCATAGGGGATGTCTATCATGCCTTCCTCCTTCAGTGGCCTGATCTCATCAGATTCTGGGACTATACGTATGCTAGTCTTCAAAACATCCTTTAATCCGAGATCTCTTTTCTCAGGGCTCATAGCCTTTGCTTTAAGTTTTGACACTCTACCCTTCTTTATGTTAAGGACAACATCCTGGACTCTGCCAACATATTTACCCCGAGAAGTGTATATGTCAAGGCCATAAAGGTTGGATAATTCCACCATAATTTCTACACTCCTTAACCCCCTATTAGGGGTATTATTTTTATGGAAATTTATTTCATCTTATAATTTAAATAGTTTATAGGGAGATTATTTGTAAGGTGATATAATGTGGGATACAAGTCAAGATTATAGGCTTAAGGTTGCTAATAGATCCCATTAACCTCTTCATGAGCTATTGAATCAGAGAAGCCTCAAGGAGACAATAGAATAAAAGATACGCTATCCAAATAGCCGATGAGATTAAAAAAATCTTCCAAAGTCTTATCTATTCGTATATCGAACCTGAAAGACTTTCATCATCATCAGAAGTACTATCAACTAAAAAAGTAGAAAGTATAGTGGAAGCCTTTGGAAGTGAAAGATGGGCTGAAATGTTCATTAGAAAAGCCGCGAAAAAATAGAAAACTGAAGAAAGCCTCACGAGGATAAAATTTTCTTTAACACCTTGCTAAGCTTAAAGAACGTCTAATGCTTGGTAAAATTTCAGACCCAAATTATAGGTCCTAGTAGGAGAAGTTATGAGTTCCACCAANCACCCCAGAGCCGATAAATTCCAAAATATGCAATGTTNACATTGGAGGTAGATCCATAAAAGTTATAACGAATGATCCGAAGATTAAAAAAGGGAATCGTGTTGCAGTTCCGCCACAGAAACCGATGGGAATAACAAGTGAAAGCATGTTCCTAGGCACACAATCAAGGGTTTCAAGGATGTTAAAGGAAAACTAGGAGAGCTTCCAAAAGGACATACCACTAGAATCTCTTAAAAATGCGAGAAACATCATTGAAGAGTTCAAAAGGAAAATAAAAATATAGCACCATTTATAACTGAAAACTTCGCCTTTCAAGGCAGGGATGACGGGAAAATTTAAAAACTTTTTTTACGAGCAAGATTGTTGGGGATGTTCCCCTTGGAGAGAGATGTTCAGATAACTGTGGTCGGCAAAGTCTTTAAGCCTAACAGGGGCAAGGTTCTAGCGCTGAACAAAACGCTCAACGAGTATTTTAGGTTGGTGAAGTGATATCTAAGCTTTAATTCTACATCAAAAAACTTTATTCACGAGAAGGCATACGTAAAAGCCAAAAAGCGCTTCAACCTTAATACAGCTCTAATCCAGACAGCAAGNGATAAAGCTGTCGAAACACTGAAGAGTTTTGAAAAGAATAAGAGAGAAGGTAGTGTTCTAAGGCTTAAGAGAATATCAATGCGCTTCGATAAAAGATGCTATAAATTCTCAAAGACAACCAACGCTTTAACTTCTTACTGGCTTACGCTTAGTTTGAATAGGTATGAAAGGGTTAGTTTACCAATAGTTTTCGATGAGAAGCAAAGACAGAGGAGGCTCTCCGCGGAGAGTGGGAGTTCACAACAGTCAAGATGGTTAAGAAGAATGAAGAGTGGTACGCTCACTTCATTTTAAAGAAAACAGTGGAAGTCCCTGATGAGCCGGAGACGATAATAGCGATTGATAGAGGTGAGCATAATCTAGCCGTAGCGGTAGCGATCTCAAGAAGCAACCCCAGCAAGCCTAATGAAGGGGCAGTTCTGGAAAGGAGCTGAAATCAAGAGGATAAGAGGCAAGTGTGCACACATTAGGAGGAACCTTCAGAAAAAGAAGCAATTGAAAGTGGTGAAGAAGCTTAGAGGAAAAGAGGAGCGAATGACCGAGCAACAGCTACACATAATCGCCAACCAGATAATCCAGTACGCTAAACAGTTCCCAAANCCAATAATAGTAATGGAGAATTTAACCGGGGTAAGAAACAAGTTTAAGAAGTCGAAAAAACTAAATAAGAGATTTCACAGCTTGCCTTTTAGGAAACTACAGGTCATAATAGAATATAAGGCTCTTCTAAACGGGGTAAACGTTCTA
>JGI26787J52750_100060_pt1 | contig 13597 bp, 15 predicted proteins | sample WilGeyfunne61714_FD_52750 | JGI IMG/M metagenome (IMG submission 52750)
AAGGTAAAATTAAGAGATAAAATTATAGATTTAGTGGGAAAACGAGAGATTAGCCTTGAAAATTTCACAATTGGTCCCAATAAGGTAGTTGCATTTTGGCTCAAAAGGGGGTATAATTGGTGTCTAAGTGATAAACCTATTTTAACTCCAATAGAAGATCACGAATGGGAAAAAGCCGCAGTTTTTAACGCTGCTGCTATATATGTGGTGCTGTAGAAATAGATGGAGTATTTTATGTTTACTACGGCGCAGCTGATACTTGTATAGGAGTTGCAGCTGTAGAAAAACAAAAAGTAAAATTTTAAGAATAAGAAGAGGTGTGAAAATTGATAAAGTTAAGGAGATTGACGAGCAAACCTGTTCTTGAGCCAAAACCAGAAAATGAGTGGGAAAAAGCTGCGGTTTTTAACACGGCAGCGATTTATGACAACGGACTTTTTCACCTTATCTACAGAGCTACAGATCTAGGGCCTCATATTAAATGTGGAAGATAAAGATATATTTCAAGATTAGGGTATGCAAGTAAGCAAAGATGGAATAAATTTTATGAGACTCGACAAACCGATAATGACAAAATGAAACTGAGCAGGAGTTAAGAGGATTTGGAAGACCCCAGGATAGTGAAGATTGACGGTATTTACTACATGGTGTATACAGCTTTTGGAGATTAGGTTTGAAGGTGACTACAGGATTTCTCTTGCTACCTCTAAAAACCTCATAAACTTGGGAAAGAAAAGGCGTAGTGCTGGATGAGCCCAACAAAANCGTATCCCTTTTCCCAGAAAAGATCAATGGCAAATATGTGATGCTACACAGGAAATATCCAGACATNTGGATAGCTTTTTCTGAGGACTTAAAGAATTGGTATGGGCATGAGTCTATTATAAAACTAAAACCTATTCCTGGAACATGGGAGAGCGCTAGAGTAGGAATAGGGGGTCCTCCGATAAAAACGGAAAAAGGGTGGTTTTTAATATATCATGCGGCAGATGACAACAATGTCTATAGATTAGGCGCAGCACTTTTGGATTTAGAAGACCCAAGCAAAGTTATAGCAAGACAAAAAGAACCTATTTTGGAACCGGAGTTACCTTGGGAAAGAGAAGGTTATATACCGAACGTAGTTTTCAGCTGTGGCAATGCAGTGAAAGATGACACTATATACGTATACTACGGAGGAGCAGATACTGTGATCGGAGTGGCTGTTTTAAACATGGATGACATAAAATTTGATACTAGACAAATTATTCTCGTTGCTTTATAATCTTAGTAAGAAAAGTCTCCGCTTTCGAAGACTNTTTAAATTGTTCAAAAATGTGATATCGTTTACTAAATAAAGTGGGGGGAATTTTATGGGTTTTAAGATGCCAAAAGAGATAGCTGAAGGGATGATCAATGTAGGTAGAACAAAGGCAGAGCTTACTATTAAGAAGCTGCTTCTTTTAGGTTTTTTAGCAGGAAGCTACATAGCTTTTGGAGGATTTTTAGCCATTAGAGCAGCAGGAAACCTTTCAGAACAGTTTGGTAGTCTACAGAAATTCCTTTTTGGTGCGGTATTTCCTCTAGGGCTTATAATGGTTATTATAGCAGGAGCAGAGCTTGTTACTGGAAATATGATGACGCAGCCTATTGCCTATTTCGACAAAAAAATAAGCTTAAAAGATCTTTTAAAGAACTGGACTTTTGTATACATAGGCAATTTCGTAGGAGCCCTGTTTTTTGCGTATTTCTTAGCTTACAAAACTGGAATAATAATGGAACCAGCAAGAGTGGGGGAAGTATCAAGAGCTTTTCCATGGGCTGTATATGCTGTTAAAATAGCAAATGCCAAAGTCGATCTATCTTGGGGAGAGGCTTTTCTGAGGGGTATAGGTTGTAATTGGCTGGTTGCTCTGGCAGTATGGATGGCTTATTCAGCTGATGATATAATAGGCAAAATTTTTGCGATATGGTGGCCCATAATGGGCTTTGTTGCCATGGGTTTTGAGCATTCTGTAGCAAACATGTTCTTTATTCCCCTTGGCATATATGTAGGTCAGGACCCCATCTATATAAGTTTTGTCAATAGTACAGAAGGAGTTCTTCTTTCTGCGCCAACTTTAAAAGCTAATTGGTTTACTTTTATTGTTAACAACTTGATACCTGTTACTCTGGGGAATATAATGGGAGCGGGAATTTTTGTGGCTGCAATATATTGGTATGTTTATAGAAGATAGGCAAAAACAAAAAATGCCCAGTGCTTATGAAAGTTTGCGTTACTGACAAAGGTAGTGGGAATTATTTTGTAAATATTTTACTCAAAAAAGCTGTCAATAGTCAGCGAAAATGTCATGATAAATTCATTAACTATTTCCTAAAAAACAGCAAAAAAGGCAATACCACTTGTGATTTACAGTTTGGTAAAGTTTGGGATTATCCAACTATTCCTTCAATATTGACGTATCTATTTTTTTATTATTTGGTATCATGAAGTTAAACTGTAAGCCTAAAGTAAATATATTAACTAACGCCAAGCACAGGTGGAATTGTACAGAGACTTTATAAGTTCTCTGTCATATTCCTCCCCCCAGTATAAGCTTGTGCTTGTTCCGTTTTGCTTCCATGGATGGTTGGAAGCTGGCTTATGGCTTTTGATTTGCTTGATGAAGTTGATTGAATAGTTTTTTGAAGCTTTTTGAGACGTTTGTCGAGTTTTTGTACGGCAAATACTTGGTTGTCGCATTGTACCCGTATTCCTATCCTGGAGCTTAAAAGGACGATTATTTTGCTCCGTGGTGGAACGGGTATTATTTTGCCTTTTTCGTCTATTAGTTGATAATAGTCGCCTTTAAAAGAAAACGCACCTCCATAATATTAGGCGTAAATTTCACTAAGCACTCCTAACCTTTATCTTCGACTTCCACTCTATTTTCTGTTAGGCAGTCCCTATCAGGATTGACAGCTTTCAAACATGAATAGTCTATCCTATGTCTACTTAAATACTACCGTCAAGTCCTTCCCTTACCTATCCTTTCGGTAGGTTCAAACAGTACTATGACTTGAACTGACTTCTAAATGTTCAGCTATATCTCACGATATAGGTTACTCATGGAGAAAATTTATTCTCGACTTGAACATATCATTCAGACCTCCCCGGGTAAAAACGATAACTTTCATCTCATAATATATCTACCAGATTTACTGTATGGGATACGGACTTTCATCGCCTAGCTATCGCCCATGCTGGGCGCACATAAAACAAATTCAACCCGAATTAATTCGGGTTGTGAGGTGTTAGTAGATGACAATACCTAAAATCGCAGCCATAACTATTATTATGAGCGGGTTTATTTTAAAAAGGTACAGCCCAACAAAGACCACCGCCGCCACCAGCATATCTTTAATGCCGGTAAAAGAGCTCTTTCCCACGGAATAAGCCGCCTGGACGATAAGGGTGATAACCGCCGGCCTGACTCCCTTAAAAAAGGCATCTAGCCAAGGTAAGTGATGGTACTTAATTATCAAGAGGGCAAGGATGATTATAATCAAGAAAGAAGGGGACGTAACTCCAAGGGTGGCCGCTGCTGATCCCCAGAATCCTCCTACTTTATACCCCACGAAGGTAGCCGTATTTATGGCTATGGGACCGGGGTCATCTGCGAAATGGCTATTATATCTAGGAATTGGTCCATTGAGAGCCAGTGGTGGATGTCTATAATCTCTTTTTTAATGAGGGGAATCATCGCGTAGCCACCGCCGAAGCTGAAGGCTCCCACTTTAAAAAACGCCCAGAAAAGGCTTAAATATATCATTTGACTCCTCGCTCCTCTGGACCCCGAAGTCTGTTTTGCAAGAACATTCCGGATATTCCTGATGCTAGGATCACTATTATAGGATGAAGATCAAGATGAAGATCAAAAATAATTAAGAGGGCTGCCAGAGAAGAGACTGCTATTATTACGCCCACAGGAGTTTTAAAAGCGGCTTTGCGAAGGTTAAAAGCAGACGCCAGTATGAGCACCACTATGCCCGGGTATATCCCTTTGAAGGCTTTTTTCACGTAGGTGCTGGATTTAATGTCGTCGTAGAACAAAGCAACAAAATAGTATTTATACGACGGGAGTATGGTCCCCAGAATGGCTATTAAGGAGCCCAAAAACCCGTACAGTCTATAGCCTATGTATATGGGAAGTATTTATGGCCACTGCCCCCGGAGCCGACTGGGTCACAGCAATTATATCCAAAAATTCCTCTTCCTTTATCCATTTCTGCTTATCCACCATTTCTACCTTCATAAGAGGTATCATGGCAAACCCACCGCCTAGAGTAAAAGCGCCGATTTTAAAAAAACCCAAAACATGAGCAAAAATTCCCTCAGCTCCAGCTTTTTTATTTTCCCATTCAGTGGATATCACGTCCTTTTTTAAAATTCCTCTTTCAATCAATTATATCGCGATTTTTTACCCTACCAGAGGGTATACTTAATATAAAAAAGAGTATTCGGTATATATCAGTATAAGTGTTAATTATAATTTGAAAACCAAGGAAAGTATGAAAAATTAAAAGTGAGGGCGGGCATTCAAAAAATACCCACCCTAACTTTTAACAAAAGAAACATGCACTTTATCCCTTCATCACCATTTCCTTTATCTTCATAAGTCTTNTGCGGCTTGAACGTTCGTTTTCATCCAACTTCATTGTGATGTACTTTATAGTATCTTCAATCTGCGGTATTAAGACATATTCTAAGGCGTTTACCCTGCGGCGAGTTTTTTCAATCTCATCGGCCATGAGTTGACAAGCCTTTTCCAGCTCAGCCAATTTTAGCATCTTTGGAAGCATGGTCGCCAAAGTACGTATGGCGGCGTCCATTTCCGCTGACGTGTTCGCAAAACCGTAAGGGTAGAGATTTTTACTCTCCTCCTGTAATATCTCTAACTTTGGTACGTTGACGCTCATGATGTTCTCCTTTTTGACGTTTATACTGACCTTAGCAGAGGGAATCATGAGACTCTCTTCAACAACGTTGGCGGACATTTGGCTTCTTGCCATGGTGAAACTTTTAAAAGCACTGATGAGTTCAGCCTCAACCTCCTCCCGCAGAGCTCTATTCTGTTTTACCATGTCCAAAAATTTCTTCACAAGCTCATCCCGCTTGTCTTTCAAAAGCTTGTGGCCACGCTTTGCAGTCACAAGCCTTTTTTTCAAGTTGGTAAGTTCCATTCGTGTAGGATTTACATGTATCATTGTCATTATTCTCCTTTTTTAGGAAGATATTTGTCAATATATTCATCTCTTACTCTTTTAAGCTCAGCTCTCGGCAATATCGTCAATAGATCCCACCCTATCGCCAGAGTCTCCTCAATACTCCTATCCTCGTCTTCTCTCTGGCCCACGTACCTGACCTCAAACTCATCGGCGAATTTTGCATAAAGCTTATCGGTATCGGAAAGAGCGCCCTCACCCAGGATTATCGCCAGCTCCTTCGCCTGCTTCCCACGTGCATAGGAGGCAAATAGCTGGTTCATAAGGTCAGCGTGGTCTTCCCGAGTCTTGCCTTGACCAATACCTTTATCCTTAAGTCTTGAAAGAGACGGCAGCACATCTATCGGCGGATAGATACCCTTCCTGTAAAGATCGCGACTTAAGATTATCTGACCCTCAGTAATATACCCGGTGAGGTCGGGTATCGGGTGGGTCTTGTCGTCTTCAGGCATGGTCAAAATGGGTATCTGAGTAATAGATCCTTTTCTCCCCTTTATTCGGCCTGCCCTCTCGTATATCGTTGCAAGGTCGGTATATAGGTAACCGGGATAGCCTCTTCGACCAGGAACTTCTTTCCTTGCAGCCGATACTTCTCGCAAAGCCTCGCAGTAATTAGTCATATCAGTCATGATAACAAGCACGTGCATCTCTTTTTCGTATGCCAAGAATTCCGCGCAAGTCAACGCCATACGAGGAGTAGCTATACGCTCAATAGCCGGGTCGTTAGCCAAGTTGATAAATAATACACTTCGGTCTATCGCACCGGTACGCCGGAAATCCGATATAAAGTAGTCAGCTTCCTCAAAAGTTATGCCCATCGCTGCAAATACTACAGCGAACTTACTGTCACTACCAAGTACCTTAGCCTGTCTTGCTATCTGCGCTGCTAGCTGGGCATGAGGCAGACCTGAACCCGAAAAGATCGGAAGTTTCTGTCCTCTTACCAAAGTATTCAGCCCATCGATGGCAGATATCCCTGTCTGGATAAACTCAGAAGGATAATCTCGGGCCGCTGGATTAATAGGATTACCGTTAATATCCAGCCGCTTTTCTGGTATGATCATTGGTCCTTTGTCCCTTGGACGACCCAAACCATCGAAAACCCTGCCCAACATATCGATAGAAACCCCGAGCTCGATGCTTTTCCCGACAAACCTTACTTTACAGTCGTTTATATTAAGCCCTGTAGAACCTTCAAACAGCTGAACAAGTGCTTTATCCCCGTTGACCTCAAGCACCTGTCCCCTACGAATTTCTCCCGTTCCAATCTCAATTTCCACCAGCTCTTTGTATTTGACACCTTCCACTTTTTCAACCAGCATTAGAGGGCCGACAATTTCTTTAACGGTTTTATATTCTCTAAGCATCGGCTACACCTTCCTCGGTGAGACCTTGCATAGCCTTTTTTATCTCCTTCTCTATTTCGTCGAAAACAGTCAACTTCGACTCTTCAACATATTTAGCACGGGCAATTTTCTCGCGTACTGGGTGCTTTTCTATTTCCGAAAACAGGACACCTTTTTCAAGAGCTTTCTGCGCTTCTTGGTAGAATATCATTATAAGCTTAAGTATTCTGTACTGCTTTTTCATTGAAGAGTAGGTATCCACCTCGTGGAAGGCGTCCTGGTGCAGGAAGTCTTCTCTTATGGACCTTGCGATTTCTAGCACGAGGCGATCNCTGGTGGAAAGAGCGTCGATACCCACTAATCTTACAATTTCCNGGAGGCTTGCCTCTTCCTGTAGTAGCCTCATAGCCTCACTGCGCAGCTCTCCCCAGTCACTGCTCACGTTTTTGTTCATGTAGTCTTCCACAACGTCGGAATACAACGAATAGCTCGTCAACCAGTTAATGGCCGGGAAATGGCGCGCATAGGCCAACTCCGAATCCAGTGCCCAGAACACCTTCACCACGCGAAGGGTTGCTTGAGTAACCGGCTCTGACAGGTCGCCCCCTGGTGGGGATACAGCACCTACTACCGTCAAAGCTCCCTCCCGATTGTCACTGCCCAGACATATGACTCTGCCAGCTCTCTCATAAAACTCCGCAATCCTCCTTGCAAGGTATGCTGGATAACCTTCTTCTCCCGGCATTTCTTCAAGCCTTCCGGATATTTCACGCAAGGCCTCGGCCCAGCGGGAGGTTGAGTCTGCCATCAAAGCCACGCTGTAGCCCATGTCCCTGAAGTATTCGGCGATGGTTATGCCAGTGTATATAGACGCTTCGCGTGCTGCCACAGGCATGTTAGACGTATTGGCAATAAGCACCGTGCGCTTCATGAGGGGTTCCCCTGTCTTTGGGTCCTTGAGTTGCGGAAATTCGAGGAGCACGTCGGTCATCTCGTTGCCCCGCTCACCGCAGCCGATATATACCACTATTTCGGCGTCGGCCCACTTGGCTAGCTGGTGCTGAAGCACAGTTTTGCCGCTACCAAAAGGTCCAGGTATGCACGCCGTACCTCCCTTAGTAACCGGAAAAAGGGTGTCAATGACCCTTTGTCCAGTGGACATCGGAATTTCGGGGGGCAGCTTCTCTTTGTATGGCCTAGCCTTTCGAACCGGCCATTTCTGCATCATCGTGATTTCCACTATCTGTCCAGAATCCGTTTTTATTCTGGCGATAGGCTCGGTTACTGTATATTCTCCTTCCCCTATGTCTTCGACAGTACCTGAAATAGCAGGAGGAACCATTATGCGATGTTCAACTATAACTGTCTCCTGCACTGTGCCGATAATATCACCGCCGCTAACTCTGTCTCCAGGCCTGACTCTCGGCGTAAATCTCCACTTCTTCTCGCGGTTTATAGAAGGCACATCTATGCCCCTTGTGATAAAGCTGCCGACTTTTTTTTCTATAACGTCAAGAGGTCTCTGGATTCCGTCAAAAATGCCTTCCAGCATTCCCGGCCCCAGTTCGACGCTTAAGGGTTCCCCTGTGGACACCACAGGGTCCCCAGGACCCAGTCCAGAAGTTTCTTCGTATACCTGAATTGATACCCTCTCTCCGCGTATTTCAATGATTTCACCTATAAGACCCTGATTACCCACCTTTACCACGTCGAACATCTTGGCTTCAGGAAGTCCCTCAGCTACCACAAGGGGACCGGAAACTTTGGTTATTATACCCTGGCTCATTCCCTTCCCTCTCTTTTAAAAATGATATCTGCTCCAATAGCTTTTTCCACAGATTTTCTCAGGTCATTTATACCGATTCCCAGAGTACCTCGGTTGCTGGGAATCAAAGTAATGATTGGCAAGATTTTATTCCTGAAAAAGTCTATTTTATCCTCTATCTTTTCTGCTAGATGTTCAGTTATGAAGATAACGGCGTAATTCTCCCGAGCTAGTTTCATGAGTGTATCCGATGCTTCTACCTCATCAATGGCCGGGAAAGTATCAATACCCGTTGACTTAAACGAAAGCACTGTATCGTGGTCTCCAATTACTCCTATTTTATACATAGACATCCCTCAGCCTTTCCCTTATCATATCTTGAGAAATACCATTAATTTTCCCCACAATTAAAACCCTCAATATTTTAAGTTCGTTCTCTTTAGCCCCAAGATAACCAACAACGGTTTCTAAACCAAAAGGCTTATATAGCCCCCTTCTTAGCATATCAAGTAGGAAATCGTCGGCTAACTTCTCGTAGGCCGCTGGACTACCTGTTGACATCCAGTTTTCCAAGCCTTCTTTAACAACCATAAAATACTTGGAAGATGCCAGTGCCTCAATTAGCACTGGCACTGGTTCTTGAAACATTTTCTCAAAAAACTCTGGGTCAATACTGCCACCAGGCAGGAGAAATTTCTCCAGGTCTCTTAAATCGACCTCCATATATTTCAACCTGACCATCGTTTTTATATTTGTGAGATCTACCATCGCGGCCAAATAACTTTTAAGAAAATCGTGGCCAATGTCCTGGACCAGAAGATTGAGCTCTTCATATAAGGCCCTGTCCAGTATGAGGTCCACCTGTTGTGGGTCCAGGGTTTCTTCGTAAACTTCGGTAGCCCTCTCAAAAGCGACCCGCATCAACTTCGGGAGGGCTATATCCTTCTCCCCCTTATTCAACCTCAAAAGCTCATCGACAGGGACTTCTCCCAGGGTCGAAAGATTTTTCAGCACATCAATGCCGAGTATTCTACTTTTTAAAAGTACTTTTAGATTATGATAGTCGTACTTTAAGGTAAAAAACCTTACGACCCTATGGTCTTTCAAAGAGCCTTTTATCATCTCCAAAGTTTTTTTCATGCTATTTTCTAAAGCCTTTTCGAAATCATATATATTTTCCAATTCTTCAAAATCTGAAGCATAATCTGTCTCGCTGAGGACCCTAATGACTGCATCCATGTCCCCTGCCTCAAGAATCCTCTCAACAATGGCCCTGCTCAACAGCTTAGTTTCCAGAGACCTTATCCTGCCCGATGCATATAAAAAGTCTTGTTCTACAACCATCGCAATCATTCCTCAAAAAGTATTCGGGCCACTTCAGTCTCTAGTTCTTCCCTTTGAACCTTAAGAAGATAATCAAAGGTACAGTTTATCTCGACCGTCGCCGATTTTAATATGAATCCACCTTTTATGGCTCTTTTTTCTTCCGAAAACCTAATATTGCCTGCTTTCCCTTGCTTTTTCAGGGCTTCGTTAACTTTATCAAGTAATTCAGGAGTTATCTTTTCCTTATCAGCCTCGGAAACAATAATTTCCTCATTACCGTCAACGGCAGCGGCCAAAATCATGCGGTAAACCAGGTCCCTGTACTTTTCAGACTCTAGGTTTAAAAGTTTTTTTTCCGCACTGACGAATGCTTCGTTTATCAAAGCCTGTTTCGCTTCCAAATAGCGCTTTCTCTCTTCCAGTTCGGCAATAGACAGGATTTTCCTCTTTTCATCTCTGGCCACCTTCTTGGCCTTTTTCTCGGCTTCGGCTTCTAGTTCTACAGCTTGTTTTTTAGCCTTTTCAAGGATTTCAGCTGCTTCTTTTTTTGCTTTTTCGATTATCCGGTTTTTTTGCTCTATGGCCTCTTCAAAAATTTTTTCTTTAATCTTTGCAATACCCTGCATTATAAACACTCCTTATGCCAGCTTTAAACCAAAAAGCATTAATATCGAAGCGAGCAGTGCCAGCACCGCGTAAGTTTCAACCATGGCAGCATAGGTTATACCTTTAGCCAGTTCTTCAGGTTTTTTTGCAACTATTCCTACCCCAGCAGCAGCAACTCTACCCTGAAAGATAGCTGAAATCAATCCTGCCATAGCTATAGGAAGACAGGACGCAAAAACTAACAGTCCCTGATAGGTAGTAAGAGGCAACAAATTCCTTTCAAAGATTCCTATCCTTTGCATTACCACAAAACCGGTGAGCAAACCATAAATTCCTTGGGTTCCAGGTAATACCTGTAATATGAGGGTCTGGCCAAATTTACTGGGGTCTTCGGTAACTACTCCTGCAGCAGCTTCACCTGCTATACCGACTCCTTTGGCTGAACCAATCCCTGGCAGAAAAACCGCCATAGCTGCTCCTAACAATGCAAAAACTTGACCAAGTGTAATATCCATATAAGCTCCTCCTTCAAAAGTTTGATTTTTTAAATCAATTTTACCTATCTTCCAAATCCACATATTTTGTTTCTATTCTCAAGGGTTGGAAGGGTTTGCCTCCGCCCTCGTAAAACTTACTGAAGAATTCAATATACTGCAGTCGACTACTATGGACATAAGCACCTAAGGCATTTATTGCAACGTTGAAAAGGTGACCTCCTATCAACACCAGCAGCATCGCAATATATCCGAATATATTTACTCCTAACATTTTTGCCATAGTATTGATGACGGTGGCTATAACGCCCGTTGCAAGGCCCAACGCCAGCAGACGAGAGTAAGAGAGCACGTCACTTAAATAACCAGTAACATTGTAGAGGCTTAAAAGTCCTGACATAACCTTTTTTAAAATGTTCTTTTGGGACCTCCCCTGCGTCAGCACAAGACCCACAGCACCAGCAATAGCCATATATTTTGCTATTCCTGAAAGATTCGGAAAAGCCATCATCACAAGTCCCGTCAGCAACACCAGCCACAGTCCTTCATCCATAAAGGCATCGACAATCTTCCCTTTTCTTATATTTTTATAGGCACTTAGAATTATACCTGTATATATCTGTATCAGCCCTAATCCAAAACTCAAAAACAAAACAATCAACGGATTGTCAAGGGGATTCAACCAAAGCGGTTTAACCCTAATAAGGTCACCAAACCAGCTGCCAAAAATCATCCCCCATATAAAAGTTGATATTCCTACCAAGAACAAAAGTTCAACTAGTTTTTTACCCATCCCCTTNAGTTTGAGCTTCCAGAGGGCAAGTCCTGATAGCAAGGATAATACCAGTCCGTAAGCGGCGTCACTGACCATCATACCAAAAAATACAAAATAGAAAGGTGCCATAAACACGTTGGGATCTATTTCCCTGGGGTTGGGAAGACTATAAAGCTCAGTTATTATCTCAAAAGGCTGTACTAACCTCGGATTTGACAAAACCACTGGTATGTCGTCCTCTTCTGACGGTTCTGTAAAAATTATGTGAGCAGCACTGGTGACAGAAGTGATCGCCTCTTTTACAGCTCCCACCGAAGGCTCAGGAACCCAGGCTTTCATCAGGAAGACTTTTTCAGTACCCGCCATTTTCATAAAGTTCTCTTTTTTCTGTCTTTCCACAAACCAGTAATCGTAAAGAGCCTTTATGTCTAGTAGCCGATTCACTAGCGTAGAGATTTCTGCCTTTATTCTTTGCCTTTCGGTTTCGATGGCTTTTAACCTTTCCTGAAGCTCGGCAAGTATCTTCGCCGGAGTCCCTGTAAATCCCTCAAATCTCTCTATGTTAACAGAAAATTCCTTAAATACTTCTTGAATANCCGGTTTTTCTGAAACGTGATAGACTATTAATAAAAAGCTCTCTTCCCGACCTTCCTCTACCGGGATTNTNTCCNCGGCTAGTTCTTTTTCAGCCATTTTATCCCTGAACGCTTTAAAATTCTTTTTTGAAACTACCACAGCTCGTGCTTCCACACTACCGGCTTTACTTAGTTCCTCTACAGGGATATCCAATCGCTCCCAAGGTTTAATTAATTCAACCTGGTTTCTTATTCTGGATTCTTCCGTTTTGAGCCTAGAAAGTTTCTGGTCAAGGTCAGAAAGTGAGTCTATTAGTTCAAAAACTTCCCTCTCCCGATTAAGGAGATCTTGCAATTTCTCCCTGCTTATCTTGGGTCTACCGTAGATTAATGGATTTAACTCCTTGCCATAAGGTCTCAAAAAATCAATAGCATATTTTAGTCTACTAAGCTTTAATTCGAGCTTCGATAGCTCGTTACCCACTTGTTCTGGAAATCTATGTTCTGTAATGTCTATATCAATATCTTCTTTTTTTAAATCTACAATTTCAGCTGCTCCTAATTTCTGCAGGACACCAACTATTTTGTCCCGCTCCTCCTTTAGACCAAAGAGATACATTTTTTTCATCTTAACTATTGCCATAGGAAGTCACTATCCTCTCCACAATTAAGTCTACAGCTTTTTGGATACGGCCTTCCGCCTTTTCACGAAGTTTTTTAATTTCGTTTTCATACTGTTCCTTTAAAGCCATAGATTCTTTTTGCGCTTCTTTTTTTGCATCTTCTATAATATTTTTAGCAATTTCTTCCCCTTTTTTGCGAGTTTGAGAAATCAATTCCTCAGCTTCGCGGTTAGCCTCAGCAAGTATAGACCTAGCTTCTCGTTCGGCTTCCTCTACCATTACTCTGGCGCTGTTTTCTGCATTTTTGATATCCTGTAGGATTTCTTTCACCCCTCCGTCACCTCCACGGTAAGAAAAAATTTTCTTTACAAGAATGCAAACAATATTAGATCTTATTTGCGTTAAAAGTGTAATGTATTGCTTTAATATTATGCCTTTGCACAAACGTATTATACAGTCTCGTATTATACAGTCTTGATAAACGAAAGTCAAAATACTGTAGGATTTTTTAAGACAACCCCTGTAACTTACTTAATTCAAGGCTTCGTCTTATCATGTTCTTTATATAACTTGCGCGTATTTTATTGCTCACAATAATTTTTCTTGCTGCAGCGTAAAGAAGAACTTCTACCACGCTTAAAAGAGTATGCCTCACTAGGATTATAACCAACTCAAGGTCGATTACGAGTAAAAGTATATGACCTATGGATCAAATTACCAAAATAACCGCTATTTCTGTTATGAAGGCTTTATAAACCCGCCTTAGCCCCCTCTCTTAAAGAAAATTTCAGGGAGAAAATAATATTCTTCTTGCTACGTAAAGACGAGTTACGCGCCCTCTTC
>JGI26787J52750_100061_pt1 | contig 13469 bp, 19 predicted proteins | sample WilGeyfunne61714_FD_52750 | JGI IMG/M metagenome (IMG submission 52750)
TAATAAGGTTGGGGTTGTATGGTTTCCACAGTTTGGGGGGTGAATACTCAGGGTAATCTGGTAATAAAGCTTTTAAACTTGGAGCCACAATATTGTACAGTTACAACGCTTCTATAATAGATGATTGTGAGATAAGCAGGTTAATAGAGGGTGCTGCAGCGGATGAAATGAGGCACATGTGGTGGCTTGCCGATTTAATAACAAGGAGGTGTGGTAGACCATCAATGGAACATGAAAAAATAGAATATATGGAAGAAGACGTTAAAGAGGCTCTTAGGGTGTAAATACAGAAAGAAACGGAGGGTATAAGGAAATATGAGAAACATGTGAAGTTGATAGATGATGAAGAGATTGTGGGGTTCTGAGGCATATAATAGATGAGGAAAAAAGGCACAGAAAGGAATTCAAGGAAAAACTAGAAAAATTCAAATGATATTATCCTATATTTTCAAGTATTTTTTCTTTTATAATCTTTCGGGTTCTCTTGGATATTTTAATAGGACCCCATGGTCTCATGTAACCAAAGTATGGATCCTCGAATATCTCCCCATTAAGTTCAACTTTGTGATCATATCTTGGAATGAAGTGACAGTGAAGCCATGGTGGGGGACTATTCTCGCGATAAAATGTGTTCATCAAAAATCCCCAATTGAACAATGTGGCGCCAAAAGCTCTCTTAACGGCGTTTTCAAGCTCTTTTATGATAATGCGTAATTCAATCCATTCATTTTCCTTTATATTACTCAAGAATTCTTCTCTCCTTTTCAGGACCACGACACAGCTTCCAAGATTTCCTTGGTTCGGTGACAAGAATACAATCCAATAATCTCTCTCATAAAGATAATCGCCAAAATTGTACCTTTCATCTAGTTTCATGGGATGAACGCCCCGTCACGTGGAGGATTCAATCTTCAAGGAAACTTGATAAACTGTCATTTCTATCTCCTCTCTTGCGATGAAATCCTCAAGGCGGGTTTCAGCCTCCTCCGAGCCGAGAGGATAATATTTGTCCTCGTAATAGACTGTTATCAAAATTTGTCATCGTGTATCTCTATTTCTTCTTCAAGTTTCCCTGCGAGTTTTCCCACTAAGCTTCTTTCAAGTCCAAATACAAGATATCTTATATAATTTAGGGACTTTCCCCTATCAAAGCCGAAATCGACAATTTTAACCTTCATACTCACCCCCTTTGATAGAATGGGATTCTATGAACCTTCCAAGTTCCTCTTGGATTTTTTCAAGTTCGTTCACGCCAAGATGCCCACAGATTGAATCATAGATTATAGTCTTTGAATTTTTGATCATATTTGAAAGTGGAATGGTATTAGTGGAGGGTGGGAAGTACTGATCCTGTCTAATACCCACAACTAATGTATCTGCCCTAATATTCCCTAGTTGATCTTCTAGGTTGAATCTCATGGCGGCATTGTTCTTCCATATGATATCATTTGCATCAAGTTCCACGCCTTCTTTCCCGGCTTTTATCATTGAAGCTTGAAGTTCCCTATTATCTAGACTGTTATAGTATTCTCTTGAAAATCCATAAAAGTACATGAACATTGAAGCGAGGCAGACCCCCAAACTGGGATTTTTTTCGTATTTTCCACTTTTATAGGTTGGATCTGCCTTGATGAACCTGTTCATGTATTCAAAGATGGCATAATTTAATGCCCCTAACCTTGAATGTTGTAACTAGTAACACTAGGAAATCCATGAAATCTGGATAGGACACACCCCATTCCAGGGCCTGGAAACCCCCCATGGATGCGCCGATAATACCCTTAAGTTTCCGGATCTTGAACTTTTGCCTGATAAACTCATAGTGAAAATTAACCATGTCCTTGATGGTATACTGGGGAAATTCGGCTCCGAGGCCGGTTGTTGAAGGCGAACTTGATCTGGGGGATCCTAAAGATGTTGGGGCTATTATAAAGAAACTATCTAGTGGTTTGCCCTCTCCTATTAGAGGGTAACAGCCTTTTTACTGATGAATAATCCCCACTCCATCCATGTATGTGGAGAAGACCATTAGTGATAAAGCCATTAGGGTCGACCCTTGGGGTTCCTATACAAGTATATATTCTACTCTAAAGTTTTTTAGTGTTTCACCGGATTCAAAAGTGAACTCTGGTATGGTGAAATATGAGGCTCTGATCATCCCATCATCCTCCATGGACGTTTATAGCCCCACTTGGACAATTTTCCATGGCATTTATAGTGCATAGCGGATCATCCATATCTAATTCTTGCAAGTTCGCGAGTTCAACACCTTTTATCGATGATAGCCCGTCATCGGCAAATTCAAAAACTTCAGGGCAAATATCAATACAGGTACCACGAGAAACACAAATTGTACGGTCAAGTTCCAAACGATACAAAATAGCATCCCCTCTCTATACATTATTATTGTTAAAAGGATAAATAAAAACACCCAAGCATGGGGGCTCTAATGTTAAATAGAATTGAAGCCAAAGAATTGCAGGATAAACTAATAATCATATACAAGTTTATACCCCAACAGAAACACCTGAAAAGATTCTTTGATTACAATCCACCAGAACAATCAAAGCTTATTAAAAAACTCCTTAAGAGCCCAGGAGCTGAGAAGATCTTGAAGGAGGCCGTACTTGAATTAGAGAAGATTATAGATCCCGGGGTGGAGAAATCAGAGGATCTGTTCTATCATGTCTTGAATAGGGAGGATGTTGAATTCATGGCCAGGAGGTATGGGATGAGGGATTCATGGGATCTTAACAAACTCAACATTGAAAAACTCCTCAAGAGGATCTGATGGAATCTATGAAACCATGAATAACATCCTTCGCAGATTTAAGGAATGGACTTTCAACTTTTATAATTTTAAGGTTCTTCAATCTCTTTATCCTGAAATATAATGGTGGGTGGGGATCCCAGGAAATCCATGAGAATATCCCATCACCACCCCTTTCAGATCTCCTATACCCTTCTGCAATGCCATTGCAAGCTTATCGGGCTTGCCGATAACAATTGCAGATAGAAGATCTGCCCGGGCTTCGAAAATCTTCGCCACGAAGAATATCAGCCAAAATATGACAATCATACAATAATGGTGCCACGGCTACTAGGTAAAAGCACAGGCAACCTTAATATAAATTCCCCAGCGATTATACTGAAGAATTATTATGGGGGTCTCTGCCCATAAGATGGGTTAACTCATGACCTATGACACTAAGCAACTCTTCATCATCCAAACGGGTTAAAGTGCCTGTTGTTAAAAGTATAAAGCCTCTGCGCGGATTAGGGCCTGTGACAGCGGCATTAAGGAGCATGGTATTAGATATTATTATCTTAAGTGTTGGTGTCCCGAACTTGGAAGCTGCAGACTTGACGAGATCATGAACGTTTATTATCTTCGATTTTTCATTTAAGGGTGTGCATTCGAAACCATATTTTCTGAGAACTTCCCTCCCAAGCTCGCAAGTGGGTGGTTCGCCTAACGCAAGAGACTTATCATAAATCTCCCTTTTTATATTCAGAAGATCCCCACAGAATTCCCTGAAAAACTTAAGATCCCTACCCGGCAGCTGGTACATGAGTATATGACAAAGAAGGGTTTTTAGGTGTTATCTGCCATTCACCCATTATCGAAAATAGTCTGTCAGAATATGATGGAAAGCTGCATAAGCAAGATTATGATAACTGCTAACCCAAATAAGATGAACAATAATATTGAAAAGGAAGATAATAAACAAGATTAGTAGGTTGCTGCTAAAANGCGCCTTAGACGCCCTTCTAGTTAATGATGAAGGTTTTTCAGGGATTATGTCCTGTCCTTCAACCATGCGAAATATAATGTGCTCTTCCTTAACTCCTCTTCAAATAATTGTATGGAAAAAAATATCCATACAATTTTTCTACTTTATCCTCTAAACTGGGAGGATAAGTAAAGTTTATTTTGATCTTCTTCCCAACTTGTAAATCACCGTTTATAACCCCAAGTGGGTGTTCCACGGTGAAAATTAGCCTATCATATACCTAACATCATCAAAATCAGAATACTTGAGTATAAAACTCTAAAAGGTCCACATAATATGCGGGCGCAACCTCGGCTTCTATGATAAACTCCTTTAACATTTTACCCCCCACACACATTGGGGAAACTTTAGAGTATAAGTAACAATAATATTATATAAAGTGATTGAAGATGGCTAATACGAGATTCATAAGCCTGGAGAACCCCACAAGCGAAGAAAGCTGCAGGATAATAAGAGAGGGCCTCCGTAAAAGGGCCATGATCATAATATTCTCATGTTGCAAGGTACGCTATTATGGTCGTGCCAAGAGCAGACTAGGCCCTGGGGAAAGACTAACAATAATAAAACCTGATGGGTCATTTCTGATACACCAGGATCGGAAAGTGGAACCAGTTAACTGGCAACCTCCAGGATCGAAAGCAAAAGTGAAAATAGAAGATGGGAAGATCTTAGTTGAGAGTATAAGGAGGAAACCGGCAGAGAAGCTCATGCTAGAAATGGAAAAGGTTCACACCCTCTCCTATTATCTTGTCAAGGACGTCCATGAATTGGAAGTAGCTGGCCATGAAGAAGACATGCGACAACTCATACTAGAATCCCCTGATATTATCGAAAAAGGCTTCAGGCCCATAACAAGGGAATATCAGACATCAAATGGTTTTATAGACATCCTAGGGAAGGATGAGAACGGCTCATTGATAGTGTTGGAGTTGAAGAGTAGAAGGGCTGGTGTAAATGCTGTGAGGCAACTTAAAAGATACTTGGAAGATTTCAAGGACGACAAACATGGTGTGAGGGGTGTTTTAGTCGCGCCATCAATAACACATGATGCAAGGGAATTACTAGAAGCAGAAGGCCTAGAATTTAAGAGCCTAGAACCGCCCCGGGAATTGAAAAAAGGCTATAAGATGACCTTGGACAAGTTTATATCTTCTCGATAGTCTCTGCAAGTTGTCTGAGACTTCTAACCTCCCTTACACTAGCACCTGCATCTATATAATATGAAACGCAACTGTCAACAACATCCCACTTATTTTTATCTTCAGGATTCAATATTAGAACTTTACGGCAACGTTGACAGATCTCCTCAAAGACCATGGCACTTAATGGGACGCCACCTTCACGTGGCCCGACCCAGTCACGACAATCACTATTATAAGGTGGGAGCGTGGTGAGAACACAACTTTCTCTTTGAATTCCTTAAATGCAGTGTACATGTTGGATGTGCCATGTAGCATCATATTTTGTTGCCTGGAAACTCTCAAGTTCTGGAAGGCTGCTAGGAGATCGTCCTCTTGGAGGGCTTTAGTTGTCTCAACGATTTTATTATCAAAGTCGAAAAAACGGGAATTATAGAATGTGTGTTGTGCCGCGTAGACTATACAAAAAAACCAGTTACTTATCCAGTCACAGGATCCGCTAACATCACATAAGAAAATATGTTGACTCTTTTTAACCGGGGGCTTTTTATTGACGAGTTCTATGAGCGCACCACCATATTTAAGGTTTTTGCGCATGCTTTTTCTTATATCTGGGCGGCCAAACTTTGAACCTTTAAATCTTCTAGAGCGCCTATTAGCAATTTTAAGACCGAGTTTCTTGCATAAATTGAATAGTTTAGTGTCAAAGAAGTCTAGTCTGCTAACATCCATTTCAAGGAGTGATCTTTCATCGCGGTCAAGATCGAGAAGTTCCTCAATTGGGGGTTGGAAGTCTAGCTCATCCTCAACTAGGAGCATGTCCTTGGTTTTTTCAGTTTTTATCCTGGAATCTCTCCTAACCCTTAATTGTGTTTCTTCACTTTTCTTTTCTTTACCATGGAATACCTTGTCGAAAGCTTCTTGGAAAAGTTCCATGTGTCTTTTATCCTTCACATAAACAGATGCAAGAGCCCTCTTAAGATGCTCTCCTTTATTAAAGATCTCATATACTAAATATGCCAGTTTTGTACTCCTTATACTTACGGNCACTCCTTTTCTCCGAAGATTATCAGATAATTCTAATATTTTATACATTACACCCCCTCCCACCATACCCTCTTTTTTATCTTCGGAAATCGAAACTTTTCATCTTTTCCTTGTCGTGTTGGTTTTTAAACAGGACACCAATCGTATCCTCGAAGGTTTTCCTGTCTAATCTGTCCTTTCCAAGGGTTATGAGGGTTTTAACCCAATCCACGGTGGCTCTGATGGAAGGCTTCTTCATAATATCTAATCTTCTTATCTCCTGGATGACCTTAACAACCTCCTCTATCAACTTGGAGGGCGCGGATGGTACCTGGGTTTTCACTATCTCCATTTCCTTTTCAGGGCTCGGATAATCAATATAGGTATAAACAGCGGTCCCTGGTCTCATCAAGGAGGTTCCTCTGGGAATTAGATGTTAAAAATACCATTAAGTCATTTTCTAATTCGAATGTTCCAAGATCGTTAACTGTAATCTGTTTCTCGCCTAAAGCCTGGAGGAGGAAACTTTCAACTTCCTCATCGGCCTTGTCTATCTCATCTATAAGTATAAGCGATGGTCTATTATTTATGAAAGCCGAAAGTAAGGGTCTCCTTATGAAGAACTCCTCCTTGAAAACATCCTCATCAACACCAGTTATTCTAGCCTTCTCAAGTGTTAACAGTTGTTTCTGGTAATTCCATTCACCAATGATCTGCTCAAAGGCTATGCCCTCATAACATTGTATCCTGAAAAAATCCAGGTTAAATGCACTGGCAACCTTTTTTGCAAGTTCGGTTTTACCAGTGCCTGGGGGCCCTCCACTAGGATGGGTTTCTTCAAATTAAAAGCTAGGAAGATGACAACTAGGATATTATCATCAGCTATATAACCTTCACGTCGCAGAGATTCTCTTATCCTATCCATTTCATTATAAGGATCCATAATCACTACCTCAAAAAAAACTCCGGGGGGTCAATTTATATCCTAGAGATTATGATTATAATCATTATTATTTTTTTAATCTGCGGAAAAAGAGGATGTCCACATGTGTGGGGGTTTAAAATGAACCTGGGATTGTGTCAAATGAAGGTCATGGATAAAAAGGAGGAAAACCTTAAAAGGGCGGGAAAGATGATCAGAGAACTCGCTGAGGAAGGATCCGAGACCATAGTACTTCCTGAGATGTTTAACTGCCCTTATGATAATAGTAAATTCCAAGAATATGCCGAGATGCAACACGGCCCCACAATAACTAAACTAAGGGAAGTTGCAATGGAATCCCAAGCACATTATAGTAGGTTCAATACCTGAAAAAACAAAAAAGGGTATAACACATCATTTGTCATAAACCCAGAAGGTGAAATTATAGGAAAACACAGGAAAATTCATCTATTCGATATCAACATCCCGGATAAGATAGCCTTCAAAGAATCAGACATATTATTAGCTGGGGAAACCCCTACAATAGTTAGAATAGACCATACGAAGATAGGAATAGGTATATGTTATGATATAAGATTCCCAGAACTTTCAAGGATCATGACACTCCAAGGGGCTAGGATACTCACATTCCCAGGGGCCTTTAATATGGTAACAGGCCCCGCCCACTGGAAAACGTTGATAAGGGCCNGGGCTATAGATAACCAGGTATTCGTGGTTGCAGTGTCCTCTGCCTGTGATAAAAAGGCGGAGTATGTGGCTTATGGCCATTCAATGGTAGTGGATCCCTGGGGGTCTATCATATATGAGGCTGGCGCTTATGAGACCATTAAAAACGTTGAAATAGACCTTTCACGGGTGGAAAAGGTTAGAAGAAGATTACCAGTCTTGGAAAACAGATGCCCAGAAATCTACAAGGAACATCCCCATTAAGATTGTATTTTCTTTAGGGCTTGATTAGCAGCCTTTTTTATCACCTTTCCTCCTTGCCTTTTTTATGGGTTCTATTGCCCGCTCATCCTTCAAGTCGCCGAAGGACCTTACAGCTGCAAGCTTCACATCCCAATCTTCATCCTCAAGGACATTTATAAGGGGTTCCACGGCTCTTTTATCACCTAATTCCCTAAGGGCCCGTGCAGCGAACTTCCTAACACCCCAGTCTTCATCTTCAAGCGCTTTAATAAGATGGTCTGTAACCTTGGGATCGCCAATCTTTTTAAGAGCGAATATAATATACCTCCTCACAAGTCCCCTTTTTTATTTAATACTCNAAGAAGTTTATTAACTGACATTTTACCGCATTTGGCTAATTTCTCGGCCGCGGCGAAACTTACAGGGTGACTTTCATCAAGAAGGNTGATAGGAACATCAACTGACTCAAAGGTGCATGGAAGACAATCATAATAATCTTGTCATCATTCTCGTTAATCATTAGAATCATTCCCCCGGAATCATCTATTTAGGTTTCCTAGTCAAATCCACTAAAATTTTAGAGGCCTTATTGTTATCCAAGAAGCGGTCACCTAACTGATAAAGGGTCCCTCCATATCCAAGTATGCCTCAAAGTACATAAATGATCTCTATCATAGTATATCAAAGGGGGAGGGATAAATGTCACGTAAACATCTAATAATAGTAGTCGCTGTTTTAATTATGGCTTTTCTCATAATCTCCTTCAAGTCCCCAGAGGATAGTGGGCCTAAAACATTCTCCAAGGGCAATGTTTCCTTTGTTTACCCTGCGGGTTGGGAAGAAGCCCCATCACTCATCTACCCCGCTGGTTGGGGGAAAGGTAATGTTACAAAAGTTTCAGAACAACTAGGAGAAATGTTAAATTATTCAATGTTCAGTGTCCGTGATGTTCATGATAAAAAAACCCGTTTTGATGTATTGGATGTTGGCTCAGCAGCCTCCCTAGGAGATTGTAAATTTCTACAAAAGTGCCAGAAGTGGAACATCCTACTATAAGCCAAACACTGGATTAATGATAATCCATCAAGATTCTAGGATAGATTCCGAAAACGCTTTAACAATAAATGGGATGAGAGCATATCAGATAATCTCAACATCACATAATGGCAAATACAAGTATGTGGTTATTTTCATCGAGAAGACACGAGTAGAGCAATATTACCAACTAGTATTCAGTTGCAGGATCGAAAAGTTTGAAGAGGAAAAAAGAATTTAGACTTCATACTAGATAGTCTCAAAATCACCTAATATTTTCAATTCCAAAAAAAGAAAAAAACCGTGTGGGGTGATTGTAAAAACATTCTCCAAACTTTTAACCTACTCTAATTAAAGATGGGGGAATATGATCGGCTTATTCAAGATAACCAAAAACCTTGAAATTTGCGACTTGGCACTTTTGATAGAGGATACGATGATAATCGCAGATCTACACCTAGGATATGAGCAATACCTCAACAGGGAAGGTTTCATGCTCCCTAGTTTCCAATTCAGGAAGATAATAGACAGAATTGACAAGATAAAAGAATCTTCAGGAGCCGAGAACATAATAATAAATGGCGACCTAAAACACGAATTTGGTAAAGTCAGCTACCAAGAGAACAGGGAACTTAAAAAACTACTAGATTATCTAGAAGAAAATTTCAAAAAAATCACTTTAATAAAAGGCAACCATGACCCTATCATACCATACCTATCACAGCTGAAAAACTTTAAGATAGTAGATTCTATGGAATTCCAAAATCATCTCATAACTCATGGCCACCACATCCCAGAGAAAATAAAAACCCAAACTATAATAATAGGCCATGAACACCCTTGCATAGGCCTTAGGAGTGGTGAGAGGATAGAAAAGATTAAATGCTACATTAAAGGCCCATTCCAGGGTAAAAAATTGGTTGTTATGCCATCATTCAATTTCGTGACCGAAGGTTCAGATATACTGCACGAGGCTGTAATCTCACCCTTTCTAAAAGAAAGCAAATTATCAAAGTTCAGAGTATATGCAGTGGAAGATTTCAAAGTGTTCGATTTTGGGACGGTGGAGGACATCACAAGGATTATGAGAGAGCAACTGGTAAGGGGATTGTGATGATAAAAAAACAAGAGAAAAAGTACAACCCCAAGGAAATATATGCTATACTTCATCCATGGGTTAGAAGATGGTTCAAAAGCCGGTTCAAAGATTTCACAGAAGCCCAAAGGCATGCTATAAAGGAAATACACAATGGGAAAAACGTGCTAATATCCTCACCCACCGGCTCAGGTAAAACTCTCACAGCATTCCTATCAATAATAAGCGAATTAACTAGACTAGCTGAAAAAGGAGAACTAGAAGATAAGGTCTATTGTATCTATGTATCACCCCTTAAGGCCCTCGACAATGACATAGAAAAGAACCTTGACAAACCCCTTAAAGAGATCCAAAAAATAGCAGAAAAAAAAGTTGGGATAAGAAAGGCTGTTAGAACAGGTGACACAACACAAAGCGAACGTTCAAGGATGCTCAGGAAACCACCACACATACTCATCACAACACCAGAAACCCTCGCAATCATACTCGTAGCCCCAAAGTTCAGGAAAAAACTCTCCCATGTAAAATATGTTATAGTTGATGAAATACACGCCCTAGCAGATAACAAGAGGGGAGTTCACCTCTCACTAAGCCTTGAACGTTTACAGCACATTATAGGAGACTTCATAAGGATAGGATTATCAGCTACCGTACACCCACTAGAGAGGATTGCGAAATTCCTTGTAGGATACCATGAAGGAAAACCCCGTGATTGTCTAATAATCGACGTAGATTATAGGAAAAAATTGGACCTAGAACTCATATGCCCAGTAGATGATATAGTAGCCGCAGACCCTGAAGAAGTTAACAATGCCATTTATGACATGCTCGACGAGCTTATAAGCGAACATAAAACAACTTTAATATTCACCAACACTCGAAGCGGCACAGAAAGCGTAGTCTACAACCTAAAAAGCCGTTTCCCCGACAAATACAATGACGATAATATAATGGCCCACCACTCATCCCTCTCAAGGGAACTGAAATTAAAAGCCGAGGACAAACTAAAAAATGGCAAACTAAAGGCAGTCGTATCATCAACATCATTAGAACTTGGAATAGATATTGGATACATCGACCTCGTCATACTCCTAAGTTCACCCAAGTCAGTTTCAAGGGCCTTGCAACGCATAGGAAGAAGTGGGCATCGACTACATGAAAAATCAAAAGGTCGTATCATAGTAACTGACAGGGACGATCTAGTTGAATGTGCCATGATACTTAAAGATTGTCTCGAGGGCAAAATCGATGAAATAAACATACCAGAAAATTGCCTGGACGTATTAGCTCAACATTTATATGGGATGGCCATAGAACACAGATGGAGTTTGGATTATGCTTTAGAGGTTGTGAAGAGAAGCTACTGTTACCGGAACCTTTCAAGGGAAGATTATATGAAGGTTTTAAAGTACCTTGCAGGTGAATATGCAGACCTCGAGGAACGTTATGTTTATGCTAAGATTTGGTTGGACCATGAAAATGGAGAGTTCGGACGCCGCGGAAAACTTGCAAGGATGCTCTATTCCACAAACATCGGCACAATACCCGACAGAAGCTCTGCTGTTGTGAAATGTAAAGGGAAAGTTGTTGGTAGAATAGATGAAGAATTTCTCGAGAAATTGCGAAAAGGTGACACATTCGTATTAGGAGGTAAAATTTACAGGTTCAATTATAGCAGGGGCATGACAGTTAACGTAACCCCAGCTTCTGAACCCCCAACAATACCATCATGGTTCTCAGAACAATTACCTTTATCATTTGGCCTGGCAGTTGACATACAACGTTTCAGGGACGCCCTAGATGCTAAATTTCATTATGGTAGGAGTAAAAGTGAGATAATAGAGTTTATAGTGGATTATCTTCACCTTGATTATAATGCAGCCCATGCAATCTACCAGTATTTCAGAGAACAATACCTTTATGCAAAGATACCTAGCAAGCGCCGTTTACTCGTTGAATTCTATAAAGGATTCGGTGGGAGGAAATTCATAGTATTCCATGGTTTATTTGGCAGACGAGTTAACGACGCACTATCCCGCGCCATGGCATATATCATCGCCAAAAAATACAAGAGGGATGTTATGATATCAGTAACAGACAATGGGTTTTATCTAAGCTTTGATGGTAAAATGGGCGGANTGGAATCATTACAAAGATTAGANCCTGAAAATCTGCGGAGGATCCTCACATGGGCCATTGACAAGACAGAAACACTAACAGGCAGGTTCAGGCACTGTGCTGCGCGTTCACTAATGATACTCCGCCGTTACAAAGGCAAAGAAAAATCAGTTGGGAGACAACAAGTAAAAAGCAGAATATTATTAAATTTTGTTAAAGAATTGAATGAAAATTTCCCAATACTAAAAGAGGCGAGAAGAGAAGTCCTAGAAGACTACATGGATATAAAAAATGCTAAAAAAGTCCTCAAATGGATAAAAGATGGTGCGATGAGGATCGAGAAGATAGACACGAGGATACCATCGCCATTTGCATTCAACTTAGTCGCACAAGGATACCTTGATGTTCTAAAATATGAAGAAAGGATAGAGTTCATAAAAAGGATGCACAAAGCCATCATAGAACAGATAAAGACTTGACTAGGCGAAGCATTTCATCTGCTGATGGTCTGAAAATATAATCTACCCTTTCTAGTTTAGCATCAACCTTTCCCTGAAGATGCTCTAATGTCCGTTTCAAGTAGATAGACTTTCTACCATCCTCTTTTACAAGAGGGTATATTCTCACCTCACCCTTTGATACCCTTAACATTTCATTAATACTCTCTAGGTGGAATTTCCAGTCAAGTCTGTGATCATAAATATAAGGTAAGTGGGAACATAGTACAAGATGAAAACTGTCATCCGGAAATGGAAGCTCCCTAACATCAGCCATTATATACCTTTCACCTTTACCCATCTTGTAATCAGACATGAAAATCTTACAAGCCTTTAAACGTTCCCTGAACATCTCATCAGGATCCTTATAAAACTTCCAAATATAGGAGCCCTTTTTCTCCAAGGCCTTTTTAAGGACCTTCAAGTGCTCGGCGCACATCTGATAGAGTATCCTGGGACCTTTATCATAGAATGTGTCAACTGCTTTCACATCAAATCCTAGACTGTGCATGATCGGGGTGAATGAGCTTGCACCCGCTGCACAATCCAATATACTCTTACCCTTCAATTTTTCAATGCTTAAATTGAACATTTGAATGTATTCTTGGCATGTTCTCCCTGTGAATATCGGCCCTTTAATCATTCGTTTTCCATACATCTCATAATATTCTTGATATTCGCTGGTTTTTATATTCTCCCACCATCTCCTATTCTGGATGTACCATTTTATTGTCTCCTCCACCCCCTCCCTAAATTTTATATGTCGGCCTCCATCCTAGTTCCCTTTTTATCTTCTTGGAGTCCATGGCATAGCTCTGATCATGGCCTGGCCTGTCTTCCACGAATCTTATGAATGATTCTTCCTTTCCAAAGTATTTCTAGGATGAGTTTCACAACTTCTATGTTCTTTTT
>JGI26787J52750_100063_pt1 | contig 13326 bp, 13 predicted proteins | sample WilGeyfunne61714_FD_52750 | JGI IMG/M metagenome (IMG submission 52750)
TATAGATCCAGAAAAGATGAGGTCTGATCTGCCCCTTTTCACCGGAAGGGATTCCCCGGTCATGGCCGACTGGTCCACCTCCAGCTCTCCAGATATAAGCTTCATATCTGCAGGCACAAAGTCTCCAGCCCTCAGCCTAACCACGTCGCCGGGTACCAAGGCCCTGGCGGGCAGCAATGACCATTTGCCTTCCCGCAATACCCTGGCATTTACCTGCAATTTCTCCTTCAACGCCTCTACAGCCCTGGCTGCCTTCTGTTCCTGCCAAAAACCCAGGAGGCCGTTAAAGAGGAGCAGGGCAGCTACTATGATCATGTCCAGATATTTATGCAGTATAAATGAGAGCAGTATCACCGCCTCCAGCATCCAGGCGGTGAGCCCCCAGAATTTTCGGGCCAACAAAATCCAGAGATTTTCCCTTTTCTCCGGCACCTCGTTAGGGCCATAAATTTTGAGCCTCTCTTCAGCTTGGGAAACAGAGAGCCCTTCCGCTGGCTCCACCTGGAGCTTCCGCATCAGCTCTTCTATTCTCCAGTTCTTCTCTAGCCAAAATTTTCCCTATTTGCGACCCTCCGCTTGTAGAGCTTCCCGCTTCCAGCATACAGATTATAACACATTTTTGGGGTTGACAGGCGGTTTAGTTACATTAAAATGTTAACTAGTAAAACCTAAAATGGTTAACAATTATATGGAAAAGTTCTGGGAAGATATCTTAAAAGAGCGGGAAAGCCGCAACCTAAAACGGACCCTCAGGCGCTTTATACCCTTGGGGCCCACTCGGGGCTTCATGGGAGGGAAAAACATTTTGCTCTTTTGTACCAATAATTATCTGGGCCTTACCCACCATCCCAAGGTCATATCCGCAGTGCTGGAAGCTGCCCAAAAATGGGGGACAGGTGCCGGTTCTTCCCCCCTGATAAGCGGTTACACCCAATTGCATGAAGAGCTGTGTGAAGGCCTGGCCCGCTTTAAAGGCACAGAAGCAGCCCTCCTCTTCCCCTCCGGGTATGGCGCCAATGTGGGCCTCATATCTTCCCTGGCAGGGCCTGAAGATGTAGTATTTGCCGACCGGCTCATCCACGCCTCCCTTTTAGACGGGGTCAGGCTGAGTGGGGCTAAGCTCGTCCGTTTTCGCCACAATGATATAGACCATCTGGAAAAACTTCTTACCCACCACAAGGGAAGGAGGAGGCTTTTGGTCACCGAGGGGGTATTTTCCATGGAAGGGGATTGCGCCCCCCTGGCGCAACTGGCCGCCTTAGCCCGGGAAAAAGACCTGCTCCTGGTGGTGGACGATGCCCACGGTACAGGGGTGCTGGGACCCCAGGGGAGGGGAACTTTGGCAGACCAGAAGGTAGAGCCAGCTGGAATAGTTATTACCGGAACCCTATCTAAAGCTCTGGCCTCGGTGGGGGGATTCGTAGCTGGAGACAGGAACTTGATAAGCTTTTTGGTGAATAAATCCCGGTCCTTCATCTTCTCCACCTCCCCTCCCCCTCCAGCGGTGGCCGCAGCCCTGGCTGCCCTCAAGTTGCTGGAAGAAGACCCGCTTCCCTTGAGGCTCTTAAGGGCCAATATGGACCTCCTGGCCCGGGGGTTAAGGGACTTGGGCCTTCCATGCACAGGAGAAACCCCTATTTTTCCCATAATTTTGGGATCAGAAGAATCTGCCTTAAAGGCTTCCAGTCTTCTCTACGACCAAGGGTTTTATGTACCCGCCATAAGGCCCCCCACAGTGCCTCCAGGCACATGTCGCTTGAGGATCTCTGTAAGCGCATCCCACAGTCCGGAAGAAATAAAGGACCTGCTCAAATCCCTGAAAGGAGTTGTGAGGGAGCTGAAATGTTGAAACTGCCCTCTGTTTTTGTAACCGGTACCGACACCGGGGTGGGCAAGACAGTGGTGAGCGCGCTTTTGGGGCTCATCTACAGCCACCTGGGGGTGAAAACCGCCTACTTCAAACCCGTAGCCACTGGAGGGGATGGGGATCCCCGGTTCGTAGCCTCTATCTTAGGGTTGGCGGAACCTTTGGAACGCCTCTGCCCTTACGTCTTTACCCAGCCCTGCTCCCCCCATCTGGCGTCCAGGCTGGAGGGGAAGCCCATAGAGATGGCGGTTATCCTGGAGAGCTATACCTACCTTTCGCAAAAGTACCAGGCCATAATCGTGGAAGGGGCAGGGGGCTTGCTGGTGCCCTTAGGGTCGGGGAGATTTATAAGCCATCTGGTGCAGGACTTATCTCTCCCCCTATTGGTGGTGGCCAGGCCTGGCCTGGGGACCCTAAACCACACCCTCCTCACTTTGGCCGTGGCCGGGGTACAAGGATTAAAGGTGGCGGGAGTGATTATAAACCGCTATCCCTCCCTGCCCGATCCAGCCACGAAGGACAATCCCGGGACCATAGCTGAGCTCAGCGGCTCCCCCGTACTGGCGCTGGTCCCGGAAATGGCAGAATCAAACTTAGATATCCTGCAGCTGGAAAAGGCGGCCCAGGATATCCTCCGCTCTCACGGCCATTTAATAGAACATCTTAAAAAATTTGCCTGAAAATCTGGTCAAGGAGGTCTCATATGCTGCCCCAAACCCCCGAAGAAATAGAACAGATCAAAAAGTGGGATAAAACCCTCATCTGGCATCCCTTTACCCAGATGAAAGAATACGAACAGGAAGATGCGCCCGTAATAGCCGCAGGGGAGGGGTGCTACCTGATAGATATTCAGGGGCGCCGGTATCTGGACGGAGTAAGCTCCTTATGGGCCAACCTCCACGGACACCGGGTGCCTGCCCTGGATGAGGCCATACGGGAACAACTAAAATATATCGCCCATTCCACCCTGCTGGGTATAGGAAATGTGCCTTCCGTCAGGCTGGCGGCCCGGCTGATAGAAATGGCTCCGCCAGGGCTGACCCGGGTATTCTACTCTGATAACGGATCCACAGGGGTGGAAATAGCCCTAAAAATAGCCTTTCAGTATTGGCAGAATCTTGGAAGAAACACTAAAAAACGCTTTCTATCTTTTTATAACGCTTACCACGGGGATACCCTGGGGGCAGTGGGAGCGGGAGGGATAGATCTCTTCCATCGGATTTATGGTCCCCTGGTGGTACCTTCCCTGAAGGTCCCCAGCACCTACTGCTACCGCTGCCCCTACGGCCAAGACCCCCGCTCTTGTTCCCAGGATTGCTTCTCGGCGGTAGAAAGGATAATCAAAGAAAAACATGAAGAGCTGGCAGCGGTCATAATAGAACCGCTGGTACAGGCCGCTGCGGGAATGATCCTATGGCCCCGGGGGTTCCTTTCCCATCTTGAGAACCTGTGCCGCCGCTATTCGGTTCTCCTCATAGCGGACGAGGTGGCCACCGGCTTTGGCCGGACCGGAAAAATGTTTGCCTGTCAACATGAGGAAGTGACCCCCGACCTGATGGTTTTGGCCAAGGGTATAACCGGGGGCTATCTGCCCTTGGCAGCTACCCTGGTCAAAGAGGAAATTTACCAGGCCTTTTATGCTGATTACAAAGAAAACAAGACTTTCTATCACGGCCACACCTACACGGGAAATCCCCTGGCCTGCGCCGTGGCCCTGGCGAACCTCCGACTCTTAGAGGAAAATCGGGTATTGGAAAAATTAGGGCCGAAGATAGAACTTCTGTCCTATCTTTTGCAGGAAATCCAAAAAGAAGAACATGTGGGAGAGGTGAGGCAGGCGGGCTTCATGGTAGGTATAGAGCTGGTAAAAGATAAAGATACCAAGGAACCCTACCCCTGGGAACAGCGCCTAGGGCACAAAGTTATCCTCAAGGCCAGGGAAAAGGGGGTCATCATCCGCCCCTTGGGGGACGTGGTGGTGCTGATGCCCCCGTTAGTTATTACGGAGCAGGAGCTCGTATTCCTCTGCCAGGCGGTGAAAGAGAGCATCCAGGAGGTCACCAGCCGATGGAGTTAAAAATTAGCCGCGTGTATATGGCCGGCGCCCCGGCCCTCCAGCTCTCCCCTATCCAGGCGAAGGGCCGGGGGGCGGTATTTCACGGCTACGGCAGCCATAAAGGGGAGGTCCTGGGTTTGGCCCTTACCTTGGCCTTGGCCAGCATAGAGACCTTTGTGCCCGACTTGCCGGGGCACGGTGAAAATCTAGAGCTTCTTACTGGGGAAAACCTGATCCAATGGGGCCGAAGCCTCAGGGATATGGGAATATCCTGGGGTGTGGGACATAGTCTGGGAGGCAGGCTGGCGCTATACCTGGAAATCCCCCGGCTCTTCCTGATATCCCTCCCCACCAGGCCCTTCTTTGAGGGCTCCCGAAGGCAGATGGTGAAAATCCTCCGCCCCCGCTGGGTCAGGGAGGAAAGACCTCTAGAGGGATTGAGGGACTCTCTCGCCCTTCTCCCCTTAAAATGGCCTGCGCAGGGCACATTGCTGGTAGCCCAGGGGGATCTGCAAACCTGCAGGGAAGCGGCCAAACAGGCCAGGGAGCAGGGATGGGAGGTAAAAGAAATCAGAGCTACGGATCACCTGAATATCATCCAGGCGCCGGCCACATACCGCCATCTGGAATTTTTCTGCAGGGAGGCGCATAAACATGGTTTTTCCTTTTGAAAAATGGGCCTCGCTCTACTCCTCCCCTCTTAATGAGCAATTTTATCAGGACATTGCCGCAACCCTCCTAGGAAAAATAAAGGGTCATCCCCGCAGCATACTGGAAGTGGGAGCGGGGACCGGGGCAGCCACCGAACTCTTGCAGCGCCGCTATCCTGAAGCCTCAATTATAGCCACCGAGCCTGTAGAAGAAATGTTGAAATACTGTCAAAAGCGCGCCCTGCCCGGAGTCCGCCTTCTCCCCCTTTCTGCAGGAGAGTTAGCATTTTTGGGCAACAGGTTTGACCTCGTGTTGGGAAATATATGCTACCACTGGTTCCCCCGAGGAACTTTAAAAATTCTCAGAGATATCTTGGCCCCCCAGGGTCAGCTGGCCCTATCTATACCTATCCAAGTTCGGGAGAAGGCAGATGGCAATTTGATTCTCCTGGAGGTGGCCCGGAAGATCAAGGGGGTAAACCGACCCGGAAAATTGAAGACCTTAGCCCAGCTACGGCGAGAGTTCTCCCCCCTGTTCTCCAGCCTCTGGATAGAAGCCCATTCGGTGGAAGAAAGCCATCCCCCTGAACGCTTAACCCTGCTGCTGCGGGTGAGGGGCAGCTTTCATTTTCTCTTTGGGGAGAAGGGGGCTGAGGCTGAAAAAATGTTCCTGGAAATGGCCTCTGCCCATAAGCAGATAAATTTCAGATGGAATTTCGCCTTGGTGGTGGCCCGGCCATGAATCCATGGAGGTTCTTAGGAGAAATCTTGGATAGAATCCTTTCAGGGGGAGAACTTCAGGCCGAGGAGGCGGAAATCATTTTCTCCTTACCGGAAGAGTACACCCCCCTGATCCTGGCCTCAGCCCATTTGGTAAAATACAGGTTTCGAGGTGAAGGCGTGGGCCTCTGTTCTATCGTCAACGCCCGGGCCGGCAGATGCCCTGAAGATTGCCATTTCTGCGCCCAATCCCTTCATTACCAAACCCCTTCCCCCTCCTATCCCCTTTTATCAAAGGAAAAAATTCTGGAGAAGGCCGGGTTTGCCTATGAAAAGGGGATAAGGCGCTTCAGCCTGGTGACCAGCGGGCCCCGCCCTGGCGAGGACCTGCTCCAGATATGCCGCATCATAGAGCTTTTAAAGGAGAAACTGCCGGGTTTAAAAGTATGCGCCTCCCTGGGCCGCCTAGACAAAAAAGAAGCCCAGGCCCTGAAGGAAGCAGGCCTGGACCGCTATCACCACAATCTGGAATCTTCTCCCAGTTTCTTTCCTTGTATATGTAGCACCCATACCTTTGAGGAAAGGTGGGCTACCTGCTGCACAGCCCTGGAAGCGGGGTTGGAGCTCTGCAGCGGAGGGATAATCGGCATGGGGGAAAGCCCTGCCCAACGCTGGGAATTGGCCCTAAAGCTGAGGGAATTGCCCTTAGCCTCGGTACCGGTGAACATCCTCCATCCCATCCCCGGCACCCCCCTCGCCCAACAACCCCCTCTGCCCCCAGGAGAAATCCTCCGCACCCTGGCCATCTTCCGCCTCCTGCTCCCCCGGCCTGCCCTGCTCTACGCCGGGGGTCGGGAATTAAACCTCCGGGATACCCAGGCCCTGGGGCTGTGGGGAGGTGTGGACGGCATGATTACGGGAGATTACCTCACCACCTCGGGTCAGGCCATAGAAAAGGATCTCAGGATTATACAGGATATGGGTCTGCAGTTTTCCCCCGTTTGAGGCCAGCCCCGGACCCGACGGTGGGAGCCGGAGGCCGGTCCAGCCCAACCGGGATAGAAGAAAAAGTTGCCATTTAATCCCCTTCCCGGGATATCTCCGCGGATAGAGCTGTCAGGTCTATGGCCCTGCTGCCCAGATCCCTATCCAGGGCGAAGAGGGCCTGAGGGTGGTTCTGCACCCACTTCAGCTTTTCCACTATAGAGGTGAAATTGGCTTCCTCCTCCACCTGCTCGGTGACGAACCACTGGAGAAATATTTGGGAAGCTATATCCTTTTCTTCCATAGACAGGAGCATCAGAATGGTTTATTCTCCGGGTGACCTCCTTCTCATGCTCTAAAGCCGCTTCAAACACCTGCAAAGGGGATTCCCAGCTGGAGGGGGGAGCGGGGATTTCCCTTAGGACCACCGCGTGGCCCCTGTCGTGCAGGAAATTGTAAAATTTTAAAGCATGGGTGGTCTCTTCCACACTCTGGGCCTTCATCCACCTGGCCATACCCTCCAAAGCCCTGCCCTCCAGATAGGCAGCCATGGCCAGATAGAGATAGGCGGAATGGAATTCCCATTTGGTCTGTTCCGTAAAAGCCTCCAGCAGACGTTCCGAGAGCATAAAAACCTCCTTTCGGATTTTAAGATCCAAGGGCCATTATGCAGCACCCTGTTAAACCTTTCAAGCAAGGCACAAAAGTGGTAAAATGGAATGCAGAAAAAATTAGGAGGGAAAGGGAACCCGTTTAAACCGGGCCAGTTTGCCATGAAGGTTGTATTTCATCCCCATTTTAAAAGGGTTTACGCCGCCAACCCCGCTGCCGAGGCAGGCCGTCTGGACCTTATGGTGGAGGAGCTCTCCGCCCATTACCCCTTTGTGGAACCCCGGCCGGCTACCGACGATGAGGTGCTGCTGGTCCATACCCCTGGCCATCTGCACCGTATAAAGCTTCAGCCCGAGATATACGAAATGGCTCTCCTGGCCGCAGGCGGAGCCATAATGGCCTCGGAGCTGGCTTTCCAGGGAGAGCCGGCCTTCGGGCTGATAAGGCCTCCAGGACACCATGCCAATCCCGATCACAGCTGGGGGTTCTGCTACTTCAACAACATAGCCATCGCCATAGCCCGTCTGCGGAAGGAGAATAAAATAAACACCGCCTTGATCATAGACATAGACCTTCACTATGGAGACGGCACCGCCAACATTTTCGCTTCCACCCCTGAAGTAAAATATCATCACGCCAAAGACTCAGATCGACAAGCCTTTTTGAAGGATATAGAAGAAACGTGCTCCGGAGAGTATGATATCCTGGCCATCTCTGCTGGTTTTGACCGTCATGAAGAAGACTGGGGTGGCTGGCTCAAGACTGAAGATTACTACCGCGCCGGTGAGATAATGGGACGTTTTGCCCGCAAGAACTGCAAAGGCCGGGTATTTGCCGTGCTGGAGGGGGGCTACAACCGGAAGGTTCTGGGAAAAAACGCCCTGGCCCTATGCCAGGGCCTGGAGGCGGGGTGGCAAATGACTCTGTAAGTTTCCTGCCCGTAAACTTAAGCTTTTACCTCAGAAGATGCAGGTTGCCTATCCTCACCCTCTTCAACCCCGCCCTGTAAGCAGCCTCCAGGCAGCTCTCCGCTATCCTCCTGGATAAAAGGGGAAGATCCCTCATGAGGTGCTGGGGGCAGAAGGCCAGAAGGGTATAGGGTATATCAGGATCCAGGTAGGCCAAAAAGCGGGCTATGGACTCCACCTCTTCCCTTTCCACATATCCGGGCACCATCAAGGTGCTGGCCACCAGCAGGGGAGGATCCAGCCGTTTTCTGAAGTAACGCTCGCAGAGGTATCGAAAGTTAGCCAGGGTCTGGCGGTTGCTCGCTCCGGTGAGGGCCCGGTGCAGGTTTTCATCCCAAGCCTTCAGGTCGAATTTGATGACCCCTCCGGAGTTCAGGGCTATTTCTGCCATTTCGTCTAAATAGCGGGGGTGGATGTTGCCGTTAGTTTCCCAGCAAATCCTCAAGATCCTGTTTTTCTTGTGAGATAGGGCCTGGCGGGCCACCGCCAGGGTGAAGGCCATCTGGGGGGAAGGATCCCCTCCAAAGAAGCAGATACAGGCGGTGTCCTCCTCCAGCACCCTGACCAGATCTTGGGGGGTGAGGAGGGGATCTCCGGTTAAGGCCATCTCGTAGTAAGAGCGGTTCTGGCAATAAAGGCAGTCAAAGGAACAAGCCCCCAAGAATACTGCTAAATTATAGTATCCCCGCTCAGGACCGGGACGGTAGGCATAATGGGGGTAACCCGCCCCTGTCCCTCCCGGACACACCCAATCGGCCACGCAGTTGGTGGGCAAGGAGTCGAAATAAAAAGATCCCAGGCCTCTGTGGGATGTTCCCGCCTTTATTATCATTTTTCCCTTTTCCACCCTTCGCAGCCGGCAGAAACCCTCTTGCCCCTCGCCTATCTGGCATTTATTTCCACAACCCAGACAGGCTATGCCTTCAGGATCCCTAGGGGGGAGATAAGGAGGCAGTTCCCGGCTCAGTCCATGGGCCCTCTCTATGATCTCTTCCCTGGGGGGCAACTCCCCTTTTAAGCAGTGGCCACACACGTAGTTAAGGGATCTTGTGGCCACCCGGTTACCGCATTCCTGACATAGGAACCCGTTTCTTCTCGTCATGACAACTCTCCATAGTTGTATAAAAATCAAAAAGACTCCGGAAAATATCTCCGGAGTCTGCTGGTGGGCGCGGGAGGGTTCGAACCTCCGACCTCTTGAATGTGAGTCAAGCGCTCTCCCGCTGAGCTACGCGCCCTTACTTTAAGTATAACACGTTGTGGTCAGAAATACAACTTTTAAAAATAAAGTTTGGTGGACGTGAGGGGATTCGAACCCCTGACCTCTAGAGTGCGATTCTAGCGCTCTCCCAACTGAGCTACACGCCCAGGCTAAAGATAATTATAGACTCTCCGGCCCCTCCTGTCAAGAACCCGTTGCCTGGGATACCCTATTAGGGAGACTATTCTGTGGGGAGAAGAGAGGATGTTCTACCACGACAAGATTCTCACCTGTTAAGGAATGCGGCCGGGAGTTCGTATTTACCGCCGGCTAGTAGGAATTCTTCGCCGAGAAGGGTTTCACCCATGATCCGGCCCGCTGCCCTGAATGCCGGGCGGCAAGAAAGGCCCGTCAGAACGGCCGGGGAAGCGATCGCAGCAACAGGCAGATGTATCCTGCAATATGCAGCCAGTGCGGCGCGCCCACCCAGGTGCCCTTTGAACCCAGGGGTGATAGGCCGGTGTACTGCCGGGAATGTTACAACAGCCTAAAAAACCGCAATTACAGGTAAAAAATAGCACCCCTCGAGGGTGCCATTTTTTATTGTTTCACCATCACCAACTCCAGACTCCCTTCTTTCAGACGGAGTTCCTGAAACTTGAGCCCGTGTCCAGGATCGGGCAAGACGAATTGGAGCCTTTCCTGGAGAAGCAGGAAGTTCCAAGTGGAGGGATGGAGAGGCCTGCCTGAAAATATCACCCGCCGGGGAGAAAAGGTCAAATGATGGGGGCCGGGGATCCTAAGTTCCCCCGGACGGCAAAAGCGGGTCCCATAATGGCCATGGATCCGTCTTCCAGTTTTATCTTTATGTTTTCCAGCCCCCTGGTATTTTTAAATAAAACCCTTTCCGTATCCCTTTCCCGAAAAACCGCCAACACCCACCCTTTACGTGGGTCTATCCTCACTTCTCCCGGCTGGAGCCGATTCCAGGGCAGGTCCGGGAGTTTTTGTAATAAAAGCTATAGGCTCGGTAAGGCCTCCTTCCAGGCCTCTTCCAGGGTCAATATATCTTGATATCTTGGGCCCAGATTTCCTTCTGGGCCCTGAGTTCGGCCAGAATCTTTTCCCTCTCCCCTTTTATTCTCCTGATTTCCCCTTCTGTCTTTTCCAGGGCAGCCAGGGCTGACTCGACCTCCCTCCTTTTCTGCTCCATGGCTTCCCTCTGCTGCCTGGCCTCCCTGGCCACCTGAAGGTTAATATGTAATCCTTTCATGGAAATAGCCGGCCAAGTTTTTGGTTAACTCCCAGTTGATCAGGAAATCATTCCAATCGCTGCTCAAGAGGGGCGCTAAAAGAAAGGGAACGGGCCCCTGGACATACCAGAAACGCAGGATTCTAAACAATTGAACCCGGCCTTCTTTCAATTCCCCTTCGGCCCTCTCCAAAACCAGGCGGATCTGCCTTAAGCCTTCCCTGGCCTGGGACAATTCCCTTTCCTGTTTCTCCCTCTCCCCTCCCAGCTTCTGCAGCTGGGCGTCCAACTGCAATATGTCCTGAAAAATCCTTTCTTCCTTAACTTTCTCCTCCTCCAGTAGCCTGCGCAGCTCATCAACCCCACCGGCTGAATGATAGGGAATGAAGACCAGAGAGATTATCAGCAGGAAATTGAAAAAACCGGAGAAGCCCATCCCCTCACCCCCTCCCATCTGTTTCTTCACCTGCGTTCCGATTCCTCCCATTTATTGGCAAACATTTCCGACTTATAATATTAAAAGCCGGGATTTCTCCCGGCTTTACTACAAAAAACTTTAATACCGCAACAGAGCCGCCATACCCCCGTACTCTAAAAGGCGTTTGCCCGGCCCCCCTGCCATTATCTCCACCTTGGCCTTGTGTTCAAAGGCCAATCTGGGTATTACCTCCCTCAGAGAAAGCTTCTTGATGGGGCCTCGACACAAAGAGCAGGTCTCGGTTTCCTGGGTAAAAAAGAAATCGCATTGAGGGCACCAATACACTTCCCCTCTAACCGGCCAGCTCACCAGCAGGGTATAGGCTCTGCCTTCCTTCAGGGTGTTGAGGACGTCTGCGGGGCCCAGGGCACCCAAGCCCCCGGACAAAGCGCTCTCTATGGCCTGCTGCAACAGCCTCTCTTCCCTCTCCCTCTCTACCTGGGTTAAAAGGGGTTTGGCCCGCATCAGGATTTCGTGCTCAGAGGCGTTTATGGGAGCGATGAAGCCTTCCACAATCCTGCTGGCTGTTCGAGGAGAGAGATTCTCCTTTACCCCGGAAACGGCCTTATCTTCTCCCCCCAACAGCAGGTAGCTGAACTTCTCTTCCTCCACCCAATCCTCTATCTTCTCCGCCACCTCCCTCCAAAAGGAGGCTATCTTTTTCGCCAACCGATCGGCAAAGGCGTCCACATTGCTTCCCTTTAAGGGCAATCCCCTCCCCGTGGAGGCCCTGAGGTCATACCGGGGCCAAGACTTGATATCCAGCTCCAACTGGGTTTCTTCATAGATGGACGCTTTTCCCAAATGGGCTGACAGGAAGCGGGCCTGAAAATTGTCCACCAGAACTATCCCTACCGGGGAATACTCATCCAGGAGCCACAAAAAGGGCACCACGTCCGGCTTACCAAAGTGAACATAGTTTTTCCCGATTCTGGCCATGGGAGCAAACTCGCGCCAGAAATCAGGAGCTGCAAAGATGATGAGGGTTCTCCCCTGGGGGATGTAGTTGTTCACATATTCCACTACCGTTTCCTTTAATTCCCTCAGGGCCAGCCTCTTCTCCCGAGGCAGCCCATTGTCCTGGGACAACTTTTCCTCCAGATCCGCCAGGGCGCTTTTAAGCCATATTCGGTAGGAAGGAGGAGAAGTTTGGTTCTCGGGGCGGGTGGGATCCACGTTGAGGTAGACGCTCAAGACGTCGTCTCTCTCTGTGGACAGGAGCTGGGATATTATCTCCCGGGTATTATCCAGGGTTTTAGCCATATACCTTACCCCCTTTTTGTTAACAATTCTCTGGAGACGGTGCCGTATCCTCTTTATAGATGTATACAAAAAAACCGCCCTTCAGCTCCAGGCGGCTTTATTTTTGGTGGAGGCGGGGGGAATCGAACCCCCGTCCGAAGGTGCACCCACAGTAGCCTCTACCAGGATAGTTCCCGTTTTGTTCTCGTCTGCCCGCCTCCCGGGAACCGGATGCGGTCAGACCAGCCTGTTTAAGCTTTCCCTAGGGGCCCCCAGGCCAGGGCCCTTTCGGTAGCCTGCTGGTTTGACACCCACTCCCTCCCCGCAGGCCAGGGAAGGGTGGATGGGCCGCTTTTCTTAAGCAGCCAGAGCTAGATTTTCGTTGGCACTTATAGGGTCCACCGTTTTACGAGCCGGTGGGATCTCGCCTGGCAGCTACTGCCAATGCCACCCCCGTCGAAACCTAATCGCCCCCACGTTATGTTTTCTGCCTGCGGCGGAGGGCCTTGGCTATCTCCCTTTGGGCATCCCTTTCCGCCGCAGCCTCCCTTTTGTCGTATAGCTTTTTACCTTTAGCCAGGGCCAGCTCCACCTTGGCCAAGCCCCTTTCGTTGAAGTAGATCTTAAGAGGTATCAGGGTGAGGCCCTTTTCCCTCAGCTTGCCATAAAGGCGCATTATCTCTTGCTTGTGCATCAGGAGGCGACGAGGCCGCTTAGGCTCATGGTTGAATATATTACCGGCCTCGTAAGGGCTTATGTGGAGGTCGTACAGTACCAATTCGCCCTTCTCCACTCTGGCAAAGCTGTCCTGAAGGCTGGCCTTGCCCTTTCTCAGGGACTTGACCTCTGTCCCCGTAAGGGCTATGCCCGCCTCATAGGTTTCCAAGATGAAATAATCGTACCGAGCACGACGGTTATCTGCCACTACTTTGATTTTTCTCTCCATTTCTCTCCCTGTTTAAATTATAACAGGGAGAAAGGTTAGGGTCAAGGAGATACGGAGGGCTTGTTAGTGTCAACTCCAAGTGGGGACTGGTAATATATGTTAAGCTACCCAACTTGACGTTCCGTACACTATAATCTTGAGAGCCTGACCAGTAGGAGTAGATATTGCTGCCGTCTTTAAAAGCGGTATCCCCGCCTTAAGCCAAGCACCCGGATCCTCCTTATCCAAAGGCTCTGTTACCTGACGCTTAATTTGATCTACAGCTTCTTTGCTCATACCCGGCCAGCGGCGGTAAGTATAGCTCTCCAGCCAATCGTAAAGATTGTTGCTGGCTTCCAGACACCTCATCT
>JGI26787J52750_100064_pt1 | contig 13309 bp, 18 predicted proteins | sample WilGeyfunne61714_FD_52750 | JGI IMG/M metagenome (IMG submission 52750)
TTTTCGACGAAAAGGCCCGCCATTACGATGAATGGTATCAGACCCCTCTGGGGGAACTGGTGGACCGGATTGAAAAAGAGGCTGTCTACAGCTACCTGGAGCCCCGGGAGGGGGAGAGCATATTGGAGATAGGGTGCGGCACAGGCAATTACGCCCTGGATCTGGCGGCCCGGGGAGTCAAAGTGACGGCGGTGGACATATCTCCCGCTATGCTGGAAAGGGCCCGGGAGAAAGCCAGGGCTTTGGGCTTGGAGGTGGAGCTTTTGCTGGCCGACGCCCGCCGGCTGCCTTTTCCCGATTGCAGCTTCGATAAAGCCCTGGCTGTCACCCTTTTTGGAATTTGTACCCCAACCTGAAAAGGCATTGGAGGAAGCCTACAGGGTGCTCAAGATAGGAGGGAGATTGGTGGTGGGGGCTATAGCCGAGGATAGCCCCTGGGCCCGCTTTTACCGGGAAAAGGCCCAACATAACCCCTCCTCGGTACTCCGGAAAGCCCGTTTCTTCACCCTGGAGGAGCTCTTGGCCCTGCTGCCGGGGAAGGAGAAAATGGCCCGCACTGTTTTGTCTTTTGGCCCGGAGTTTACAGGCACCAGGGGGGAAGCCCTGGAGATGGAGAAGTCGGCCCAGGAGGGAAGCTTCATAGTGGCGGTGAGCTATAAAATATGCTATAAAATATTTAGTATTTAGGGGGTGAAGGGATTGGCCAGGAAGAGAAATTCTGTATCCTCCATCAGAAGCTGGCTCTACGGTTTGGCCAGGTTTTTGGGGGATGTACAGGCCCTCAGCAAGGGTCCGGAAGCGGTGGCCAAGAGGGCAGCCCGAAAGGCTGCCGGCAGAGCCATGGGCAGGATCCTGGACAGGCTCTTTAAATAAGCTACTGGAAAAGATTTGGGTTCAATTTTCGGGCCTGCTCATCGCACTTTTGGGCTTCCTCTGTCCGGCCGAGTTTTTCCAAAATTCGGGCCTTGTTATACCATATTTTAGCATCTAAGGGGTTCAATTCTAAGGCCTTATCGAAGGAATGGAGAGCTTCTCCATAGCGTCCCAGCTTGGTGAGGATGCCCCCTCTGTTGTTCCAGGCCTTTACATAATAGGGATTTATCTCCAGGGCCTTTTCAAAGGATTCCAGGGCTTCTTCGTATTGGCCCAGCATCAAAAGGGCTACACCCCGGTTATACCAAGCAGGAGCAAAGCGGGGGCTGTATTTTAGGGCCTCCTCAAAGCAGATCAGAGCTTCGTGGTAGCGGCCCAGTACCAAAAGGCCGCTACCCTTGTTGTACCAAGCTTCCACATACTGGGGGTTTATCTCCAGGGCCTTATCGAAATAGACGAGGGCCTCCTCATAGCGGCCCAGGTCAGCCAAGCTGCGCCCTTTATTGTTCCAGGCCAGATATGATTGGGGATCCAGTTCCAGCACCTTATCAAAGCAGGGCAAGGCCTCTTCGTGGCGCCCCAATTCTGCCAGGCTCCAGCCCTTGTTATTCCAAGCCAGGACCATTTCGGGATCCAGCTCCAGGGCCTGCTCGTAACAGTAAAGGGCCTCCTTATGGCGCCCTGCTTTGGTGAAGTCCACACCCCGGTTATACCAGGCCACAGCTTCCCGGTGAAGGTCGTCCCTGTCCGACATCGCTTTCCTCTCCTTGAGATGGGGGTCTAGCTTTATTATAATCCCATTTCCTGGAGAGGAGAAAGGTTTTTTCATACCGTGCCCACCTTATCGAAATCCCGCCTTATCCCCGGCTCTCCCGGCTGCCAAGAAGGGGGGACCCCTAAGCCGGTGCGCTGGAAGTATTGTAAGCCCTCCAGCACCCTGACGATCTCATCCACGTTGCGGCCCACCTCCCTGGGATAAACGTTCCAGAAGGAGATGGTCTGGGGTTCCGGTGTGATGATGAAGGTGGCCCTATAGGCTATTCCCGTCTCCTCATCCAGCACCTGATATAGCCTGGAAATATGATGGTTACGGTCTGCCACAAGGGGATATTCCACCTTACGGGCACTGGGGGAGATCTGGGTGAATACTTTATGGCTGTATATGCTATCGGTGCTTATCCCCAACACTTTCGGCATTGAGGCTGCGGAAAACAGCATATCGGTCCGCTACCGCGGCCAGTTCCAGGGGTCAGACAAAGGTGAAATCGCTGGCGTAGAAGAAAAGCACCGTCCACATATGGCGGAAATCGGAAAGCCGTATTTCTATGGGCCTGCCTTTGTAAAGGGCCTCCCCGGTGAAATCTGGAGCAGGGGAATCCCTGCGGATGCACTCCATAATCTTCGCCTCCTTGGAAATCCTTATTGACAATATATGGATAGAGCCCTCTTTTTGTTAATTGGTGGATGGACATTTGCCCGGAATATTATTTTGCGCTAAGATGAAGGGGGAGATCAGAAAGGCTGGTGATGGGCCTGTGTTGGATGCCAACGGAGTGAGGGAGACCATAGTGAGGGAATATATTGCGGCCAGGAGGCTAGGGAAACCCTCCCGTCCCGCCCTGTTCCTGGGGCCCAGCGGGGTGGGGAAAACCGCAGGGGTTCTGGCAGCTGCCCGGGAGATAGCCCGGCTTTTGGGTGAAGTNTTTTTGGACTATGGAGAGTTCAGCAGGCTTCCGGAAAAAGAGAGGGAAGACCTTCTGGAGGGGATAAAGGCCCAGGGAAAGAGGCCCTTCTTCTTTGTGGACGTCCTCCTTCTCTCCCATGAACCTTCAGATTTTTCTGGCATCCCCCGGGAAGGCCAGGTGGGGGGAAGCAGGGTCACCCGGTTTATCCCCATGGAATGGGCTGCCCTCCTGGCTTCTTACCCCGGNATAGTCTTTCTGGACGAGATCACCAATGTGAACCGCGACGATATAAGGGGGGTGGCCTATAAGCTGGTAGACGAAAAGAGGGCGGGCAGCATAGTCTTCTCTCCAGAAGTCAAGATAGTGGCTGCCGGTAACACGCCCGAAGAGAGCTCCGTAGCTCTACCCCTGCCAGCGCCCCTTTTAAACCGCATGGCTGTTTACCGGGTAGGCCCCCCTACTGCTGAGGCCTGGTATAACTACGCTCGTAAGAAGTGGCCCCATGCCGATCCCTTTCTCCTGGGCTATCTGGCCAAGCTGGCCTCCAAACCTGAAACGCCTGAAGCCCCGGAAACCCTGAGGCAATTCACCTCCCCCCGTTCTTGCGAATGCCTTCTGGAGGCAGAGCTGGAATTCCGCTTGGGCTGGGGAGAAACTTTGAGCCCCGAGGAGATGCGGCTTAAGGCTACTGCCTGGTTGGGAACTAAGGAAGGGGAGCTTTTAGCCAGTTACTGGGCTAGGCGCCAGGAAATCCTGGATTTTTTAAGGGGCGAGAAGGCAGAAGGGCAGTTTTCCCCCGCCCTCCTCTGGGCCATAGGAGTCCTTGCCGGCAGGACGGTGGCATCAGCCCTGGAGGAGGAACATAACTATGGTGATGAGTGGGACGATCTTATTATAGAAAACCTGGATCATATATTGAGCTGTCTTCTTAGGGAATACGGGAAGGAATATGTGGTGCCGGTGTTCTGGGGCATGGACGCTTTTGTGCGGGGAAGCGATCCCCGGCTCTCCTCTCAGCGGGCCCTCTACTGCCTGAGACGTCTGGCAGGAAAGGCTCATGAGGAAGCTCGGACCCTGAACGGCCTGGCCCAGTTTTCCGTACAGGCTTATTTCGCCCGCCTCTGGGAAAGGGAGTTTTACCGGGAGGCAGAGGGGGCAGGAGAAGAGGGCCGGCTATGGGCAGAAGTGGCGGCCAGGCTCTTGGCTGACCAGAGGGAAAGTGTCCTGAAGGTCCTGGAAAAGGGCGAGATGTTGGGGGTGACTCTGGAGGATGTGGTAGGGTCAGAATTTGCCTCCTCTATAAGGAATTTCAACACCCTGGAAAACTGGCAAGCAGCTCTGGGGCAAGCCCTTCATAAAAGGGCCAAGGACGGCTAGGAGGGGAAACCATGAAGGAGTTAAAGCATATGGACGGCTACCAGGTGGAAGAGGAGTACTATGAGAACCGCAAAATAAAGAGCCGGGTATGGTGGCATTTAAACCGGGTNCACCGGGAGGGGGGACCGGCGGTGGAGGAATTTTATGAGAACGGTTTACCCCGGCGGCGGGAATGGCGCTGCCAGGGAAGGCTCCACCGGGAGGACGGTCCTGCCATCGAGGTGTATAACCCCCAGGGGGAGCTGGTGAGGAAGGAGTTTTGGTACCAAAGGCGCAAGTTTTCCGAGGAGGAGTTCTACCGCCTTTTGGCCATCAGGGAATTGAGGAAGCTGGACAGCAGCGAGAAAAAGGTGGGGTTATGAAGAGCCAGCTTAAAGAGCTCATCGAGAGGGAGGCCCGGCGGCTGGCCGGAGAGGATTTAAAGGTTTTGGCCGCCCGGTTCAGAGAGGTATATTTCACCCTTCTAGCAGGGGCTCAGCCTGAGTTCATCCGCTGGCTCCTGCTCCAGGCCCCCATTGTCCTCACCCCTCCCGAATTGGAGGGGAGTGCCGCTGCAGGTCGAGATGGTTATATCTATGTGAATCCCGCCTTTTGGTGCGCCGTGGTGGCCTGGCATGTGGAGAGGTGTCGGGGGGACTTTGCCGAAGGTCAGGCCCAGGCTGTGCCAGACTTAAAGGCTCTTATAATACACGAGGTGGCCCATCTCCTCCTCCGACACCCCTGGAGCGCAGAACGCCTGGTAAAGGAGGTCTCCTCCGCCAGCGGCCGGGATCCCCAGAAACTCCAGTATATAGCCAACCTGTGCATGGATTTTGTGGTCAATGCGGGTTTTCTAGCCCCCCTCATCCCTGAAGCTCAACTCTTACCTCTAGAAGGGGTCTGGGATAGGGCCTCTTTTCGGAGATTTTTAACCCAGGCCCTTGGAGGGGCCTTGCCCAGCCCCATTTCCCAGATGTTCTCTTATCCCGATCTGGAGCATTGGGGTTGGGACGACCTCTTCCGCTATATCGTAAAACACCTCCCCCCCGAGGCTTCGCCAGGGGGTGGCTCTTCTCCTGATTCCCCAGGCAGGGGGGAAGGGAGGGATGTCCACGGTCGTCCCCTTCCCCAGGGGGGAGTGGTGGTAAGGGAGGGTGTCTTGGCCCAAGCTCAGGGCTCATCTTCCCCTTCCCAGGTATGGCAGGATATATCTAAAGAGGCCATATCCCAAGCCCGAGCAGCGGGGGAAGAGCTGGGGAGCTTGACCCGAACCCTGGAGAGCCAATTCGATCTGCGCCTGCCCTGGGAGACCCTGCTCCGGGAAAGGCTGGCTTCCTTCTTGGGGCATGGAGCTGTAAGGCAGACCTGGTGTCGGCCTTCCCGCAAGCACCCCTTTTATCCCGGGAACATCCGCTGCGGAGGCAGGAGCCTCTGGTTTTTGGCCGATATAAGCGGTTCAGTAGGGCAGGAGGAACTCCTCCTGATAGGGGATATAATTTTTTCTTTTATTAAAAGGTCAGGGGGCGGACAGCTCCGCCTGGTTCCCTGGGATACAGAAGTGCGGGGGGATAAGATACTCCGCTCCCGGGCGGATTTGGTGCGGCTGCCCGCCCTTTGCGGGGGAGGGGGCACGGTGATCCGGCCTGCCTTGGTATACGTGGAGGAAAGGGCCCGGCCTGGGGACAGATTGGTGGTGTGTACCGACAGCCTTATAGCCGATCTGGAAAAGGAGGAGACCCGGTCACTTCTTAGGAGCTTGGGTCAGCGTTTGGGCGCACTGATATGGATCCATTTCGGTTCTGAAGAAGATTTGCATCTGGTGGCCAGGGCTGCAGGGGAATACCTGCAGCCCCTCTGGATAGATCCCCGTTCCAGGGTCCTGCGGAAGGGGCCGGGGGAAATTTAACATAAATTTTACCTTTGTGCTATTGCTGCAAATCCCCCTTTTCTTTAAAATTGATAAGGGGTTTGATAGGGTGAGGAAGGGGATTTTAATCGCTTTTCTTTTTATAGGTCTACTCTTGTTTTCAGCAGCCTGCGGGACCTTGGAGAAAAAAGCATCCCCCATCTCCCTGGAACAAAAAGGATCAGGGGGAAAAGAAGAGGCCTTGAGTTTTCCTCCGGGGGTCCCCGTGCTCATGTACCATAAAATAGGGCGGGAGAAAAACAATAATGCGGTCATATCGCCGGAACTTTTTCAACAGCACATGGCCTACCTCTACGAGCACAATTGCACCACCATCTCCCTGGAGGATCTCTATGGCTACATAAGGGGGGAGAAGGGGTTGCCGCCCAAACCGGCGGTGATAACCTTCGATGATGGTTACAGATGGAAGCTGCAGGGATGAAGGTGGCCAATCATACCCAGAACCATACACCCCTGGGCGGCCTTCCTAGGGAAAAGCAGAAAAAGGAGATAGAGGAGGCCCAGCGCAAGCTGGACGAGATTTTAGGCCCGGCTCCTCGCTATTTTGCCTACCCCTATGGGAAATATGATGAATCCACTTTAAAAGTTTTAGAGGAGATGGGTTATCGCCTGGCCTTCACCTCTGAAGCGGGATGGGTCCATGTGGGAGACCATCCCTACAAGCTCCGCCGCATATGGATGGGCAATGGGGTGGATCTGGAGAGATTTAAAGAAAGGCTTACCACCGAGAACTACACCAAGCTTTAACAGGGGGGCGAATGTGAAGTTTTTAGGGGTAATGGCCAAGAGGCTGACCTTCTTTCTAGTCCTCAACCTCCTCCTCTTCCTATTCACCGGGCCCGTGGTTATACTGTACGGGCCTTTTAAAAGTGTACGCAGCAGTATAATCGGGGCCATCTTAAACTCCCGCCATCCCCATTACATTACCTGGCTGCTGTCCCCAGAGCAATTGGCTTCTATCCTGGGCCCGGACAAGGATTATCACTCCCTGAGGCAGGATCCTTTCAATCTCGCCAGCAGGCATCATGATGACCAGTTGCGGTTTGTGGAGGTAAAGGGCGCCCGTTTCCAGGGTTATCTGCTGGAGGTACCTGATCCCACCCGGGTAAAGCTGGCCACTGCCAGAGACATCTTTGAAAAAGGGGATACGGTGAGCACCATAGCCTTGAACAATAACGCCATAGCCGCCATAAATGCCGGTGGGTTCCATGACCCCCAGGGCACAGGGGTGGGAAGGCTGCCCTATGGGGTGGTCATTAAAAACGGGCGCTTTGTGGTGGGGGAAGATATCAAGGGGCCTGTGGATGTGGTGGGCCTTACTAAGGACGGGGTTCTGGTCACAGGCAAATATACGGTGGAAGAGATGAAAAAGATGAAAATTTCTGAGGGCGTAACCTTTCGGACCCCCCCTCATAGTCAATGGGCGTAAGACCATAACCGAGGGGGACGGGGGATGGGGTATAGCCCCCCGGACAGCCATCGGGCAGCGGCGAGATGGAACCATACTGATGCTGGTGGTGGATGGGAGGCAGCCGGGTTATTCTCTGGGGGCCACCCTCCTGGACATCCAGAACATACTCTACGAGCAAGGGGCCTACGTGGCGGCCAATCTGGACGGCGGTTCCAGCACCACCATGTTCTACAAGGGCAGGGTGGTGAACAAACCCTGCGATATGTTAGGGGAACGGATGGTGCCCACCGCCTTCATAGTGCAGTAGGGGGGGAAGGGATGAAGAGAGCTTCCCGTCATTCCCAGAGCCTTATTTTCTGGCTGCTGGCCACCCTGGCCTTTCAGTTGGGAGTGTATGTCTACTTGGACAGGGTGCTGTTGGCCCCCGCCCCCTTTGAGATCCGTAAAGATGAAAATATTCCCGAATCCGTGGCCTCTGGGAGGGTCTATTATTCCTCCAGCCGTAAATATATGGCCGTGGTCAAAGACGATCTGGTGGAGATATACTCTATGCCCGGCCGCCAGCTGACCCGATTGGTGGACACAGAGGAGAAAAAAAGTCTCTTATTTTAAGTGGCTGGAGGATAGGGATATAGCCCTTATGGGCTTATATAATGCAACTGGAGGGAAGGCTTGCGCTGTTTTAACTCAGCTTTTTCCTGAAGAAGGGGTCCATGAGGTCTCCATAACCATAAAAGGATCTACCCCAGGGAGCAAGATAGTCGATACCGCTTATTCCACCGGGACCAATGTGATCTACAATGAAAGTAGAGACGGGAAAAGGTATTTATAGGGTATACTGGACCGATGCCAATCACAGTTTAAGTAGAATATATCTGACCACCTCCCGGATTGGACACATGGCTACCCTCTTCGATCACGATTGCCTCATCTACGATGACCTGGAGAAAGATACCGTCAACATAAGAGAAGGGGACGGCAGCTGGAGGATCATCTCTCCCCCGGGCGGGCGTTACCGGCTGATAGGGGTGGATCACGATAACACACGATAACAATATATACATCACCAGGCTAAATGAAGATGGTTTGGGAGAGAGCATTTACCGGGGCAAGTTGAGGGTGGGTTTCACCAAAATACAGGATCTGGAAGTCCCCGGGGATGTCAAGGAGATAAAACTGAGCGATATCTTGGGAGAAAAGCACTCATAGAAGTTTTTGCCCGCAGGGAGCGGGCTTTTTTATTAACTGGCCCATAACTAAAAGGAATATCGTGTATAGATAATATTAAAGGATATTCGGAAAAAAGGGAGAACAAAAAGGGAGAACCAGGCCAGAAGGAGGTAGAAAAGCTTTGAGGGGGAATTCAACAATGAGAAAAATGGGGAAGAGAATCGCCTTTGCTTGTATTTTGGCTATTTTATTTATGGCATTGGGGAGCAGCGGTTGTACACCTGCTTTGAAAACTCCTCCTCCCTCGGAAAAGGTGCCTACATTGAAAATAAAGTACGACCGTACCATATGCCATACCCCGATGCAGGTTTTGGTAGAAAAAGGCGAAGAGTTCCGGGATTGGGGTTCATACTTAAAACCCATTATCCCCGGAGAAAAGTATGATTTAATTTCCCAGGGGCAAAAAGTGGCGGAAGTGCTGGTGGTGAANGACCCTAGGCCGGCAGTGGAACTGATGGATAAAGGGGAAGTTGATGTGGCTTTGGGATGCATAGTAACCCATCTTTCGGGCATAGACAAAGGAGTCCCTTTGAAAATAATAAGCCCTCTCTGCGGTTGTAATTTTGCCCTGGTAATCCATAGAGATCACGGGATGAATAGCTGGAAGGACTTTCTGGAAAAAGTTCCTCTAAGGGACAAACCTTTAAAAATCGTGGCATCTCGAGCTTGGACTTCTACCCTTACTTTCGATATGATTTTTACCCAAAAAGGGCTCCGGACCACATGGGATCCCGAGGAGCACCAGGCCGATATAATCTGGGTTGATCTAAAACCTCAAGAGGATCCCCTTAAACTCCTGGAGGAAAAGAGGGTAGACGGCATCGCCACAGGAAAGGTGGAGGCTTATGAAGCAGAAAGGAGGGGATTAGGGGTAATCATAGCCCAGGTGCTCGATATGGGATCCGGAGTGGACTGGAGGGACTACCCTTGTTGTACCATAAGCGCCACGGAGACAGCCATAAAGCATAAAAAGGAAGCCTTGCAGCTTTTCCTAAATTTATGGCATAAGTCGGCCAATTGGTGCAAGCTCCACCCCCAAGAAACCCACACCCTGGCAGCTAAGTGGTTAGGCTTCCCTGAGCATTCCGTCAGCAGGGCAGGGCAAAATGTAATCGCCCATCACACTCCTACCCCCGCATGGATGCAGGCCACGGCCATNTATGTCGAGGAGTTAAACAAGAGAAACCTATTCCAAGGTAAACTAAAAGGGAAAACCCTGGAAGAGGTTAAAGGGGAGGTGTTCGATTTTCACCTTTTGGAGGCGCTCAAGTGAAAAAAGAGTACAAAAATTTGCCGTTCCCGAAGGCATAACCCCTATTGAGCTCAGCAGTTAAACCTGAAAAGACATATCCATAGGGGAGCCCGGGCAAAACCATAACTAAAAGTAATGTTATACATGAAGGAAAGTTGGGAAAAGTGAAGAACTACAATCTTAAACCCAGCGGAGAGGAGGTGGGTCCATAAATTATGAGAAAAAGTATAATAGGTATCGGCCTGGGGGTTTTGATCCTACTTTCGGCAATCTTTTTTATGGGAGGCTGCGGGGCTAAGAAAGAGGCTGCGCCGGGCCAGACTTCTACACAGGTACCCGTCTTAAAAGTAGGCTATATCCGGGTTACCTGTCATACCCCTCTAAAGGTGGTAACCGAGAAGGGGGAGGAGCTGAAAAGCTGGGGCGTATACCTCAAACCTGTGGTGCCGGGAGAAAAATATGATCTCATGGAAGGGGATAAAAAGCTGGCCCAATTGGAATTGGTGGTAACCAAGAGCGGCGCGGAGAGCACCACCCTCTTTGCCCAAAAACATCTAGATCTGGCCCTGGGGGCCATGACCGCCATGATGATGGGCATCGATCAGGGGGTACCCATAAAGATCATCAGCCCCCTCAACGTGGGCGGCATGGGTCTGGTTTTTCCCAAGGGCAGTCCTGTAAAAGATTGGGATGGATTTCTTAAATTGGCCCGCGAAGCCAAAGAGCCGGTTAAAGTGGGCTATCATTCCCCCACCAGCAGCCCCAAGATAGCCTTTGAAAGCGTCTTCCATCAGCAAGGGCTCAAAATGACCAACGATCCTTCCGACACCAAAGCCAACATCCTCTGGGTGGATCTGAAGGATACCCAGAGCCTGCTGCCTGCCCTGAGCAGCCGGCAGGTGGACGCCTTCGTGGGGCCCCAGCCCTATCCCCAGCTGGCGGAAGCCCAGGGGGTGGGTCAGGTGGTGGCCGAGCTCAGGGACTTGCCGCCCAAGGGCCAATGGAAAGACTTTCCCTGCTGCGTCATCGCTGCCCGGGAGGAGGTCATAAGGGAACATCCTCAAGCTCTCAAAGCCTTCTTAGTCCTCATGGACAAGAGCTTTAAGTGGTACCAGGAGCATCCCAATGAGGCTGCCCAGATAGCCGCCCAGTGGCTGGGCATGCCGGTGGAGNTGGCCCAAAAGGCAGAAGGTTCCATGGCCTACCTCTCCCAACCCACGGACAATTGGATGCANTGCACCGGTACCTATTTAGAGATGCTCAATAAAATGAACAAATTCTCTGGCTCCCTAAAGGGAAAGACGCTGGAAGAAGTCAAGGGCTTGCTTTTCGATTTCAGCCTGCTGCCTAAAAAGTAATAAAGCGGGACTACCATAAGGGGACCCCTNGNAACCCCAGGGTCCCCCCTTTTCTTTTGGAGGTGGACATGATCCCTGGGAACAGATTGAAAAGGCGCGTTTACACCGGCGTTTTTCCCCTGGTACTCCCCATGATCTTTATTATCTTATGGAAATTTTTGTCCTGGCGTTTGAACAATCCAGTGGTACTGCCGCCGCCGGAAAGGGTGGCGCTTTTATTGCTCTCCCCCCACAAGGACCTTATCGGCATGGGCCCTCTGGTGAAAAATTTGGCCATCAGCCTCCTTCGGGTCATGGGGGGATATTCTTTAGCGGTGGTCCTGGGGGTCTCCTTAGGGGTGCTTATGGGTTTTTACCCCTGCTTCTTCACCTTCAGCAATTTTTTCCTCAGCCTCTTTCGCCCCATCGCTCCCCTGGCCTGGGTTCCTCTGGTGCTGGCCTGGTTCGGGGTGGCCAGCCTGGCTCACCTGATGGGGGTGGAAGGGGGGCCAGCCTATTTTTGGCTGGGCAATATAAAGATATCCATGCTCTTCGTGATCTTCATCGCTGGTTTTTTCCCCATATTGACCAGCTCCATCCATGCCATTCAGAGCGTCCCTCAACCCTTGCTGGACGCAGTTTTGGTCCTGGGGGCCACCGAGAAAGATCTTTTCTTCAAGGTGCTGCTTCCAGCCGCTTCTCCCCACATAGTGAACGGGATGCGCATAGGGTTGGGCATCGCCTGGATGAGCTTGGTCTCTGCCGAAATGCTGCCAGGTAGCATCGCCGGGATGGGCTATTTGATAATGCACGCCTATACTCTGGGCCGCACCGACGTGGTTATGATGGGCATGGTGTGCATCGGCCTGGTGGGGGCCCTTATGGATTTTCTTTTCCGTCATTTTGCGGAAAAGAGATACCATTGGTTCTACCGGGAGGTATAACAATATGTCATGCAATTTATAAAGGAACAGAAAGAAAAAAGCAGAAAGAAGAGATAGATTAAAAAATTTCGGGGAGGGGTAGGGATGAAGAAGTTTTGGATAGGTATCCTCTTGAGCCTTTTCCTGGCCTTGGCCTTTTTGGGAGGCTGCAGCAAGGGGGGCACGGCAGAAAAGGCCCAGGTACCAGAGCTGAGGATAAGGTTCAGCAAGGGGACTTGCCACACCCCCATGCAGGTGGCGCTGCAGAAGGGAGAGGCCTTCAAAGATTGGGGTGTGTATTTTAAGCCTGTAGTGCCCAACGAGAGGTATGAGCTTATAAAGGGTGAGAAAAAGGTGGCAGACCTGGTTATAGTTCCCGATACTGGAGTGGAAGGGGCCATCAATTTAATGGCCCAGGGCCAGCTGGATGTAGCCCTCACCGCCATTATCGCCTATATGACAGGGATAGATAAGGGAGTTCCCATGAAGATCATCAGCCCTTTAAATTGCTGCGGTTTCGCCTTGGCCTTGCAAAAGGATAGTCAGATCAATAACTGGCAAGAATTTTTAGATCTGGTGCGCAGAAGTTCCGAACCTGTAAAAATCGGCGCCTGCCGCAATTGGACCCCCACCCTAGCCTTTGACATAATCTTTATGGTTTGAAAACCACCTGGGATCCCAACGACCGGGGGGCCAATATCCTGTGGGTTGACCTGAAATCCGGAACCAATTTCATACCCGCTTTGGCCAGCAAGCAGGTCCTGGGGTTTGTCAGCTCCCAGCCTGAGCCCCAGAAAGCCGAGGCAGACGGGGTGGGCAAAGTTGTGGCCCAGATTCAAGACGTGGTGCCCCGGGAAGAATGGCCTTCTTTCCCCTGCTGCGTCATCGGGGCTACGGATATGGCCATAAGGGACAAGAAAGAGGCCCTAACCGCCTTTTTAGAGCTATGGCACAAAACTACCCAGTGGTGCAAGCAAAATCCAGAGGAATACAATGCCATAGTGGCCCAGTGGAGCGGGTTGCCCCTGGAAATCGCCAGGAAAGCTGATGAGACGGTGATCTACCAGGACAAGCCTGACGCCGCCTGGTTGAAGGGGGCGGGCAATTACCTGGACGCCCTCAACAGGGAAGGGGTGCTCACAGGCAAGCTGAAGGGCAAAAAGCTGGATGAGGTGAAAGGGGAGCTATTCGATTTCAGCATGTTGCCGAAAAAGTAGGGGGCTTACCAGCCCCCTCTTGAATAAAAGGGGGTATCGCACCGTGGAAAAATATCAAAGCCTCTCCTGGACACGCGGGACGGAGATCTGGTCTTCTT
>JGI26787J52750_100066_pt1 | contig 13215 bp, 16 predicted proteins | sample WilGeyfunne61714_FD_52750 | JGI IMG/M metagenome (IMG submission 52750)
CTAAAACCTCATTAGAACCCTTTTATCATATAATAGAATGTCAGTGTGAACTCCGCTTCGATTATGGCCGCTATGAGTATGAGTATGACAGCTATAAGGAATAGAAGTAAAGAATCCTTAAATTCTCTTATATTATTATTATCGGAGGATTTTTTCAATTTCTTGGTGAATGACCCTAGGCCTCTTATAAGATCCCCTATAAAGTGGATGATAAAACTTGATAACCTGAAACCCGCCACAGTCGCGATTATAATACCTGGGATTTCGAACATGCCATGTGGGGCCACTAATAATATGAAATCAACCACAGGGGCCTTCGTGGCGAAATATCCCATAAATAATCCGTTAAGTGCAAGGAATAAACCCGTGAAGATGCTTAGGGATAAACCGCCAAGATATAATAGGAGGATGGCCTGCAAATTATGGGAGAATATGGAGATTATGGTTATACCCTCTTCTATAACACTCTTTTTAAACTCTCTCATCAGAGGGGCTAACAAGATATCCAAGAATCCTGCCAATAAGTATCCTAGGGAAAATGATCCTAAGAATATTAGGATGGATATGATAAGATAATCCCTATTCCTTTTGTAAAGATCTATGATATTCATTGGTGCACCTTGTCAAGTATGGATTCTGCAATTTTCTCAGCCTTTTTTCTCTTCTTTGAAAATTCTTCAAAAAATCTTCGCATATAATCTGCAACATTACTTTTACATTCACCGCACATAAGTGTGCCGTTCCTACAATCCTCATATACTCTTTTAAGCTCATTGTCAGAGCCCGCCATATGATATAACAAGATCTCATATACGATACAATCCTCTGGAACACCCCCTAGTATCCTCTGCTCCTCTAGGGTCTCCCTGCCACCCGTCTTAGCATTTTTAACCTTCCATTCAATCTCATCTGACGTGTCTGTTAGGAATATTGCACTGGCTGGTTTGTTACTTGACATTTTACCCCCCGTAAGTCCTCTCATGAACCTGTGATATGTGGAAGAGGGGAGGATGAAAGCATATCTTTTCTGGAGAAGTGATGCTATATCCCTTGTAAGGCGTATGTGAGGGTCCTGATCAGGTCCTACCGGTACAAGAGTCGGTTTCGGACCCCCATACTCTCCTAACTGTGGGTGTAGTATATCAGCTGCTTGTATAAAGGGGACATAAACATGTGCCATGTTGGTCGAACCAGTGAAACCATATATGGCCCTTAACTCGTTAAAGTTAACTTTTTTCGCGAATATGTAAGCAAGATCCTNCACTAGGAGATTCTCTGATTGCAGATAAACATTTATATTGTCCTGTGTAAGATCTAAACCCAAGGCTATATAACTACTTATATATTCTTTGATTGCGAGTTCTCGTGATTCCTTAAAGTCGATGTCGCGTGCGGAATAGGATTCCATATCAGCTATTGGGATGTAGATTTCCGCTCCCTGTTCATCATACCAGATGAGCTGGTCAACTATCATCTTATGTCCGATGTGCATCCTGCCACTGGGCATCATCCCTGTCACCACGGCAAAGTCTTTCCCATCATTTATGGCTGCGAGTATCCTCTCATAGTCTCTGTGGCCGAAGATTATACTCCTTCTCATGAGCCAATGGGGATCTTTTATCTCGCCTAGAATTTCTTTGAATGGTTTTATGCCGAAGTTTTCCATTATCTTATTGTATTCTAGTATTCTTGAACTCCAGGGGTCTATCATGCTTTTCACCTATGGTTTGATCCATTCTACCATGTAGTAGGTGATGTCTTCTTCATCATCAACTACTGCGAGGATTAATTTTTTTCTAACGCCATGGGCGACTCTCACATAACTTGAAAAGTCTAGGATTTTAAGTTTTGTGCCCTCATGTAGAACCCTTACAAGGTAACTTGAATGGTCTTTAGTTGGGGTTTCACCCCTCTCATAGACTCTGAATTCTGAACCATATTTGAAGCCTGTTTTTACTATGTAACCCCTCTCTCTAAGATCCCTGTAGACTATGAACTTCTGGTATAAGCCGCGCCTGTCTAGGATGGATAAGAGTTCATTGAAGCTTATCCTCTTTTTACCATCCCATATTGAAAGTTTGCCTTTCCATTGTAAATAGGCTGCTTCTACCAGTGACAGTTTGAGTTGGTCGCCTTCTAGGTTCCCATAGTAGCTCTTCTGGTTTAGCCGTAGGGCCATATTATCCGCTTGTACTGTTACCGTATCACCTGCAAGCTGACCGTCCAAGCCTTCTCACCCTTTAATAGTGTGCTTCTGCAAGATCTCCTTCTGTTTTTCCAACTTTTCCCATTAACTCGGATATTATACCATCTAATATTAGGAGGCTTGTATCCTCATATAATGTGCCAAGTGGCGTTATGTTATCCTCTCTTTCCTCCTTTATCTCCCTTTGGTAGTCTCTCCATGGCCCTACGTCTATTATGATATCGGATAATTTTGAGAGCTCCGATCTTGGGTTTGCTGTTATTCCTGATATTAACACCCTTCTTTTTTAATCTCCTGGCCTCTGTTATTATGCTGCTTGTGTCCCCTGAACTTGAAATAACTATAATAAGGTCGCCTTTTCTGGGTGTGATGGTTGTGGAGTCTCCGATCACATGGACATTTAATTTAATTGGGCGAGTCTCATTGCGAATTCTTCACCTACTANTTTTGACCTGCCGCTGNCCAATACAAAATATGGATTTCGATGTTGTGAGTAACTCTATGATCTTGTCTAGGCCTTTTTTTTGTTGACTTTTTCCGCGACTTTTAAGGCATGTTCCAGTACCTTCCTTATGGTTTCGAGGAGCACTTGGATTCTCCTCAAATTTTTGTTATCCTTATACCAGCATTCTTTATCTTGTTTTTCATGTTAAGGTTGATGAGTAGTGGTGTTATTTTCTCGATTATCCTAGCATTTTCTAGGGATCCGCAATCTATGCCCCTAACCCCTGGTATTTTCTCTGCAAGTCCTATCACGATCTTCTTGGCTTCTTCGTCGTCTGATGTTATGAGACAGTCACAGTCCACATCTTCCTTGAAGTTTAGCAGGCTATAGGCACTTATGTTGTTAAATGCCGATACTACGACCACGTTTTCTAGGAATTTCGCAGATCTTTCAGCGGCTGAACCATCCCATAGGTCAAGGTATTTTGCACCTGAGCCGCCAAATGAACTTTCAAGGGGTACTGTAGCATCTATGAGAATCTTATCTTTGACTTGTTCTTTTATGGACTTTAAGATTGCCATTTGGGCATGTAATGGTACCGTTAATATTATGATATCTGCTAGGCTGGCGGCATCTTCATTACTCATACCCTCCAATTTCAACCCGGGCGCGTCTGTCATCTCTTTTATCTTATCCACTGTATCCTGGGCTTTCTTCGAATTCCTTGAGCCTATTACAACATCTTCACCCGCCATCGCAAATCTTAGGGCCAATCCCATGCCCTGATCTCCGGTTCCTCCTATTATGGCAATTTTCCTATCCATCATACCACCTAAAGTAGGTTTAATTTTTCAAGGAAAGTTAAACTTTCAATTAACTCTCTTTTACCCTTCACTTCAATTGTTAGGATACCATTGTATCCTCTCAGGTTCTTGAATAATTCAGGGAAGTTTATGCTTCCTGTTCCAAGAGCGTTATGGGAATCTTTTAAGCCGTCGTTGTCTGAGAGGTGTATATGGCCTACTAATTCTATTCTGATGCCCTTGGTTGTGTAACCCATGGTGTGGGCATGGCCAATATCAAGGGTGGCCATGATCTTCAGTTCCTCTACCAGTTTTTGTAATTCTTTCAAGTTATTGTAGAGGTAGCCTTCCATCTTTGGCATGTTTTCGAGGCAGAGTGTCACGCCCAGATCATCCGCATACCTTTTAAGTTCTTTGAGTGACTGGAGATTATATCCTAGGATTTTATCCTTGTATGCTCTTGCAAGGAATGGCATGCTGCCAGGATGTAATATTAGCTTATCCGAGTCCAAGTGCGCTGCCAAGTCCAGTGAGGATTTTATCTCCATTATCGATGATCTTCTTGTCCTCTTATTTGGAGAGGCTATGTTAACATCAGAGATTGGAGCATGTACTATGAATTTGAGGGAGTATGAGCTGATTAGATCCTCCTGTATCCTATCTAATGGGTATTCGTTGATTATCTCACAATAGTTGATACCAAGTCCCTCTAGGTATTCTAGGATAATATTAAGTGGTGCTGGGGGCAAGGCTAATGTTGAAACTCCGAAATCCAAAAAATACCCCCATATCATGCTTCAGACCTTAAACGGGCTTTTATCGGCACTCCCTCCCTCATTGCGTCTAGTATCATCTCTGCCAATTCAATATCCTTTTTTATCTTTATTGTACCTTTTTTCCCTACGGTGGCTGTGAACAAATATTCGTCATCTATTAGTATATCATATGATACTCCTATGGAATCTTTACCGAATTCTAGGACCACATAATTCCCAGATATATCTACTGGAACCTTTATTAAGCCCTTTTCCTCTACTTTTTTGAGAGGTTCTATGTTGATGCTTATCCCTATATTATCTTCGATCTCTTCGATGGTTTTACCCTTCTTGCCTATGATCTGAGGTATATATTTCTCTTCAACCCATACCTTCGCCCTTTCATCAGATTCGAACTCGACCTTGAATTTATCGGGGGGTAGCCGTTTACTGAACTCCTTTTCAATTTCCCTCTCAACGATTAACTGAGCTGGAGTTTTTCTTTCAGCAATGATAGAAACTTCCATTACTATGGTTTGTTCACCATAAGTATAAATCTCATATACCAATTCTCCTGTTTCAAAATCCCTGATCTCTATAACAGGCCTTGCAAGGTCTGCTTCAACCATGCCACTTGGCACCTTAACCCTTAGGGAGATGTCATAGACTGCTTTTATTTTCCCATCTTCGATGAATATGGTCGTATCCACTATTGAGGGTATCATCCCCAGTTCTACTCGCCCTATTATCCTCTGAATGGCGTCTATGGGCCTGGTGGCGTGGACCACTCCAACCATGCCAACACCTGCAAGGCGCATATCAGCAAATATCCTAAAATCTCTTGTTTTCCGCAGCTCATCATATATTGTGTAGTCTGGTCTTACAAGGAGTAGTATGTCAGCGGTCTTTTGCATGTCCCTTTCTATTGGAGCATATTGTGTTATTTCATCACCTACTTGCAAATCTCTTGGAGATTCCATTGTTTTGACTATTGCATTCATTTCCTTGCTGAAGAATTCGGCAAGTGCCTGGGCAAATGTGCTTTTACCAGCGCCAGGGGCCCCGGCGATTATTATGCCCTTGGCCGTGTCCCTTAAACGCTCCATTAATTCATCAGATAAATTATAATCTTCGAGTGAAACCCTTGCAACTGGTCTTACAGCCGTTATCTCCATGGCCTCTGAGAATGGAGGTCTTGCAATGGATATCCTATATTCACGAAACTGGACTACCGTGGCGCCTTCCATTTCTATTTCAATGAAACTTTTCAAGTCGCTCTTGGCCCTTTCAACTATTTCACGGGCCATCCTATGGATTTCTGAACGTTTAAGTGGCTTGGATCCTATCTTGACAAGTTCTATTTTTCCTGGTTTTCCTTTTTTTGCCATGGGAACAACGTTTTCTTTTAGATGTACCGACATTGTGTCCTCATCGAAGTATTTGCTTATCTCGAGTTTATCATATTCTAAGACTTCTGGTTGTATGTATATTACTTCTAGTCCTTGTGCCCTTGCAACTTCTGTTTGTACCCTGTCACTTGTAATTAGTATGGCATTATGTTCTCTGGCTGTGCTTCTTATCATGGCATCTATTTCACCACCCTTTGCAAGGGCTATCTCATCTAGTGTGGGTCTTCTACCAACGAAGCTCATGGAGATTATATTCCCTTTACTCAACTCCTGCAAATTTTTAAGCTCCTCTAAACCGTTAAATCCTGTTTCACGGCCCCTGTTCGCTTGATATTCTAGTTCCGAGACTACGGCCTCATGTATTATAACTTCACCCCCCCTGAATTCATCTTCTTGTACTATGTCTGTGATTCTACCATCCACAATAACGCTTGTATCTGGGACTATCCTCATATTTAATCATCCCCTATAGATTTTCTCAGGATTGAAAACCTTCCGCCCTATATTCTCCAGCTTTTTTGGGGGGATTAACCTCCTATAGAAGCAAGAATAATAACCAGTATGGCACGCGCCACCCTTTTGTTCCACTTTGAGTATAATGGCGTCCATGTCACAATCCACTAAAATTTCATCCACCTTTTGGATGTGTCCTGAACTTTCACCTTTTAACCAGATTTTTTTTCTTGATGTGCTCCAGTAATGGGCCATACCAGTCTCTATTGTCCGCTGTAGGGCTTCTTTGTTCATATATGCCACCATTAGGATCTCGTTAGTATTTTTGTCCTGGGCTATTGCTACTATAAGCTTCTCCCCGTCTATTTCATGTCTGAAATTTAGTATCTTTATTCCTCCTTGAGGTATTCTATTATCTTATCAATTTCTACAAGCTCTTGAGCACCTGTTTTCATGTCTTTGACGGTGACTTTACCATCCTTGAGGTCTCTTTCACCTACGAGGACGACTTTTTCCACGTTGAGATGATCTGCATATGATAATATTTTCCCCAGTTTCCGACTTGAAAGGTCGACATCTGAAGGTATGCCCGCCTCTCGAAGCCCCTGGACTATCCTATAGGCTGATGGACGGGTTGAATCCGAAACTGGGGCCACGAAAACCTTTGCAAATTGGAAAATCTCATTTTCTTGTCTTTTGAGGGCTGCTACTAGTCTGTCGAATCCGAATGCGAATCCTGTTGATTGGATTTTTTCGCCACTGAACAATTCTATGAGGTTGTATGTGCCGCCTCCACAGATTTGATTCGGGGCCCCTGATGACGGTACATAAATCTCAAATACTATACCAGTGTAGTAGTCTAATCCTCTTGCAATTCCCAAATCCAGCTTATATTTTTCAACCTTGAAATCATTTAGGAGCATTACGAGCCTTCTGAGGTCTTCAATAGATTCTAGGGCGGGTTTGCAACCCCCAACCATGCTTTCAAGGTTTTCAAGCACTTCCAGTCCGCCCTTCATGCCTATGATGGACAATAACAGGTTCTTCACGGTTTTGTTTGCTTTTATATTCTCCAAGTGGAGTTTAAGTCCTTCCAAGTCCCCTTTATCGATAAGGCCTATTATTCTATCCTGCGGCTCCCCTTTTATCCCAGCGTCTTCTAATATTCCCCTAAGTATGCCAAGGTGTCCTATATGTAACTTGTATTCCTTGAGGCCAAGTTCTCGCAGGCAATGCACTCCTAATGCTATCACCTCTGCTTCCGCCTGCGGGGATTCCGCACCCATAAGTTCACATCCAAACTGCCAGAATTGTCTGAATCTACCGGCCTGCGGCCTCTCATACCTGAAACAACTCCCATAATAGTACAATTTTATAGGCTTAGGATGTTTTCTCATCTCATTCAAGTAGAATCTGGCGACCGGTGCTGTAAGCTCTGGCCTCAAAGCCAATTCCCTGTTTGCTTTATCCTTGAAATGGTATATCTGTTTCACTATCTCTTCTCCAGATTTTAAAGTGAAGAGTTTTAAATCTTCAAAGATTGGAGTTTTTATCTCATGATAACCATAAGTTTCAAAGATTTTCTTCAAGGTTTCCTCCACTTCTTTTCTCTTTTTCATCTCCTTGAATAAGAAATCTCTTGTCCCACGTGGCCTTGTTATCTCCATGTATTCTCCCCCGTGGACTATTCATAATATTTAAGGTATTCCTCCAACATTTTGGGGAATGATATTGCGTCAAGGAATCTTAAACCTAATCTTTCAGCCCATACTTGGATGCCCTCATCTGCTGCGACAACACCTGCACCTAGTTCCTTAGCCAATAATAAAACGTCAAGATCTGGGGCGCTGTCAAGGGTCCCCCTGCGGAGGGCGCTCCTATATTTTTTCCTGAAGTCCTTTATAGCCCCGCCTATAACTTCCATTTCTATTCTGCTTTTTTTAACACCCTTTGAGGCCATTACCATGGCCTCCACTGCAGCCTCCCATATGACGGCCTCTGAGATCCTCATACCCTTGTTCATCCTCTCCCTTATGTCCTGGACATACTCGAAGAAAACCTGGGATGGTATCTGGGTATCATAACGGTTTGGTGTTTTTTTCACTATCCATGTCTCTGCCTTCACAAGAATATCCTCTGGGCAACTATACCTGTTCATATAATCAGTGAACTCCTTATAAGTTACTGGGGGCATATGACAGCTTATATTTAATTTGATACGGGATCTCGCTATAAGCTCGAGCAACTTATCAACTGACTTATGCAGATCACCAAAGCCTATCAGATCCCTTAACTGTTTATCAGTAAATGCAGTTGTATCAAGTACAAATCTTTGTTTTGCAAGCACCTTTATTCCCCTCTCATGATCGTGATAGAATATATTATTATCAACAACAAATAAATATACTTGGATCTCCAAAGGGGTTAAGAAAAGAGGAGGCCCTTGATAAAATGATAACAGGAAAAACCAATATTATTGGGGTGATAGGAGATCCTGTGGAACACAGCTTATCACCCATCATGCATAATGCTGCATTCAATCACTTAAACCTGGACTATGTTTATGTAGCCTTCCACGTGAAAAAAGGAATGGCAAAAGAGGTGATAGAAGCCATGAAAACCTTTAATATAAAAGGCCTTAATGTCACGATCCCACACAAGGTAGATATACTAGACTACGTCGACAAAGCAAATGAAACAACAAAGCTTATAGGAGCAGCTAACACTTTAAAACTAGAAGAAGGGAAAGTATGGGGTTTCAACACAGACGGCTTAGGCTGTGTAAGAGCCCTTGAAGAGGTGACAACACTCGATGACAAGAATATTACAATATTGGGTGCTGGTGGGGCTTCAAGGGCTATCGCATTTCAATTAGTCTCCTATAATATAGGGGGCTTGCACATCCTCAACAGGACACCTGAAAACGCCAAGAAGCTAGCAGAGGACATAAAAAACAAACTAGGAACCAGCGTATTCGCCGGCGGCCTAGAGCACTTGAAAGAGAAGATTAAGGACTCGGATATCCTCATCAACGCAACACCGGTTGGAATGTACCCAAATACCGATGCAAAGCCCCTCGCAACCGCGGAGATACTACATAAGAACCTGATCGTGAAAGACCTAGTCTATAATCCACCTCAGACAAGACTATTAAAAGAAGCCGAAAAGGCAGGGGCCAGGACAATATCAGGAATAAAAATGCTAGTATACCAAGGGGCAGAATCATTCAAGATATGGACAGGAAAAGAAGCCCCCACAGATATAATGGAAGAGGCAATACTAGAAATCATAAGGTGATCAAAATTGGAAGGACCATGGGTTGAAAAATACAGGCCAAGAACATTAAAAGATATAGTGGGACAAGAACACATCATATCAAGGCTTAAACGCTATGTTGAGCAGAAAAGCATACCCAATCTCATGTTCACAGGACCTGCAGGAGTCGGTAAAACAACAGCAGCACTAGCATTGGCAAAGGAAATACTAGGAAAAAATTGGAGGCAAAACTTCCTAGAACTTAACGCTTCTGATGCAAGGGGAATAGACACTGTAAGGACTAACATCAAGAACTTCTGCCGTCTAAAACCAATAGGCGCGCCATTCAGGATAATATTCCTCGACGAAGTAGATAATATGACAAGGGACGCCCAACACGCCCTCAGAAGAGAAATGGAAATGTACACAAAAACTGCAGCGTTCATACTCTCCTGCAATTACTCATCGAGGATAATAGAACCGCTACAATCAAGATGCGCCATATTCCGCTTCCTACCACTCAAAGGCCACCAAATAAAAGAAAGACTAAAATATATCGCAGAGGAAGAAAAACTAGACTATGAACCAACGGCTCTAGACATCATAGCATATCTATCAGAGGGTGACCTTAGAAAGGCCATAAACATACTACAAGCAGCAGCCTCACTACAAGAAAAGATAACTGAAGACACAATATACGAGGTAGTCTCGAGAGCCAGGCCGAAGGACGTCCGTAGGATGATAAAAACAGCCCTCAAAGGAGATTTCATGGACGCCAGGAACCTTCTAAGGGAGATAATGATACTACAAGGCGTAAGTGGAGAAGACATGGTAGACCAAATATACCAGGAAGTATCAAGACTAGCCATGGAAGGATCCATAGAAGCCGAAACCTACATAAAATTCGTTGACTCCATAGGAGAATACGAGTTCAGGATAAGGGAAGGTGCAAATCCAAGAATACAATTAGAAGCATTACTCACAACATTCCTATCCAAGTGATCGGGGCAAAATGATGTCATGGACTGAAAAATACCGGCCAAAAACATTCAATGAAATGGTGGGGAACAAAAAGGCCATCGAAGAAATAAAAAAATGGATCCAAGCATGGAAAAACGGCAAACCACAACACCCACTCTTACTAATAGGACCCCCAGGCACTGGAAAAACAACACTAGCCCATATCATAGGATCTCACTTCTCAGATAAACTAGAACTTAACGCTAGTGACAAAAGATCCCAAGACCTCCTCATGAACATTATAGGGGAAGCATCAACCACCAAATCGCTATTCAATGATAACCTCAAACTCATCATACTCGACGAAGTTGACGGCATCNACGGAAACGAAGACCGCGGAGGAGTGCGCGCAATAANCAAGATAATAAAAGAATCAAAACACCCCATAGTATTAACAGCCAACAACCCCTATAGCAAAAAACTTCAAACAATAAAACCAGCTTGTAAAATCATCACCATCAGAAAAGCACACCCAAACTCAATAGTAGCATTCCTCAAAAGGACATGCCAAAAAGAAAACATAGAAGCAGACCCCAAAATTTTGAGAGAACTCGCCAAAAGATCACATGGGGACCTAAGATNCGCCATAAACGACCTAGAGGCCATGGCAAAAGGAGAAAAGAAGATCGGAGCGGAGCTCTTAGAAGCTGGTGAAAAAGATGTTTTCCCGGGCCTATTCGACGCTATAAGAGCCATCCTAAAGAATAAAAGTATTAGACATATAAAAGAGGCCATGCAAATCGACGAAGACCCACAACTATTACTTGAATTCACAGCAGAGAACATCCCAAGAGAATATGAAAAACCCCACGAGATAAGAAAAGCCTACAATCATCTCTCCCGCGCCGACCTATTCTTCGGAAGAGCGACACAAACAAAAGACTACATATATTGGCGCTATGCATCAGAACATATAGGAGTGGGAGTGGCCCTATCAAAGGATGAAACCTATAAGAAATTTACAAAATACGCAGGACCCGGATCATTCCAATTCCTTGGGAGGACAAAGACCAAACGCCAAATAATAGATAATCTGGTGGAAAAGATCTCAAAAAGACTGCACATATCAAAAAAGGTTGCCATCACAACATTCCCCTACCTCAAGATAATCCTAGAAGATGAAAAAACTGCCCAGGGGATCAGAAAGTATTTAGAATTAACCGATGAAGAATTCAAGATACTTAAAGGGAAGAGAAAACCATCCAAAATTAAGAAAATGGAAAGAGAGGATCCTCCAATCAAGAAAAAACAGACAACACTACTACAATTCAAATGACACTCTCTTTGATATAATCTAAGGATTTCAGCATGTTCTCTCTAAATTGTGGGAAAACTTCCTCAAAGAACCCAAGAAACTCCTCGACAACATTATCCTCTGTTACTCTTATCGGCCCGACTCCCAACCATCTTTCAATCCAAGCTACAGGCACCCTGGATAGAGGATACAATAACCTCCCCCTATAATCCTCCCTTGGAGGACCAACAATAACCTTTCCATTAATCATCTTCTCTATAGCATCAGCTATTATATGATCCAGTGTTAATGGAGATGCGATAAAATCAAATTCCGGCCCGGAAACTAAACTGACACCATATTTTCTAGTGTAGGGCTCCAATACAGCATATAACGTGTATGAAAGCGGATCATCACCTTCCTTGACAAATATCCTCTGGTGAGGTTCTAATTCGGCTGATAGTACGCGGGAAACCCTCGAACATATCATTTGGAAAATCTTAGACCTCACAACCTTTATATTAGGATAATGTTTCTTGAACAGTTCCTCCCGCCTCCTGGAAAACCTTGAAAACCTGAGATTATTTATAAGGACAGCATCCTTCATTACACTCACAAATCTTGTGTCAACACCAATATCTGACAAGAACCTAACAACTTCTTCCATACCAGAATCCCCACCTCTTTCTCTAAAATTATATTATATAGTTCATATTCCAAATAAGAACATAAGATCCTGATGAAGGTGAGTGAATTGTTCAATTTCCTGAAAAGGAAAGATAACCGGGAAAACATCCTTGAAATAGAACCAGATGGTCCCGTAGATTGCATAGCAGATTTCACTTACAATTTCTATTGGCAACAAAAGGGTGAAGAACTCGAACCAGAAGACCAAATACCCGGAACAGGCCACACATACAAGGACATCGTAGGACACTTGAAAAGTGGTGGTANCCTCAGAATATTAGGAGATGCTGGTCATAGGACATGCTCAAGTATGGGAGTCGATCTAAAGTTCTTCGGGGGAGCGGGAAAGGCAATAGACGTAGGTGATGTTATCATAGAGGGTGCTGTTGACACTAGGATGGGTATAAGCATGCTAAAAGGGAGTATATACGTCAAAGGCAAGGTCAAAGAGCCCATCGGGAACCTTATAGAAGTGGAATCTGACAAGAAAGGCTATAAGAAATTCAGATCAATAACGGACATAGTCACCAACGGCTTCCAAGGAGAAAAACTAATAGGAGCGACCTTCACAGGTAACAGGCTTATAATAGATGATAGGCGTATAAGAGACACGATTGGGGCGCGCCTAGACGTGGAAGCCCAGATAGTACATAAAGGCAATGTTGACCTTTCCACAGGTATACTAATGAAAAGGGGCTGTAAAAGTAGATGAAAATGCTGGTAGGAACACAGGAGCCCTACTAAGTGGAGGCACAGTAATAATAGATGGAAATGCCGATGACTTCACAGCCATTGACATGAAATCTGGTACCATCATAATAAATGGGAATGGAGGCAAATTCCTAGGCGCGCAAAGAAAAGGGGGAACCATACTAGCAAAGAGCGGAAAACCAGTACCACCAACCTCCGAAAGTAAACTCACAGAAAAAGATAAACAGACATTAATAA
>JGI26787J52750_100067_pt1 | contig 13136 bp, 19 predicted proteins | sample WilGeyfunne61714_FD_52750 | JGI IMG/M metagenome (IMG submission 52750)
AACAATTATAAAATTCAAAAAATAAAGGAATTTTGGCTTAGATGGGGGAACCTTATATTCAATTTGACTCTTTTTGAACAGGAAGATTTTCCAAACTTATGGGGAATCCTTTCTCAATAATACTTTGTGCAAAAGGGAGTGTATAACCTATATTTGAACATGGAATTATGAATCAGGGGTTAGAGTTTCTCGAAAAGTATTTAACGCTTTGGATTGGTATTGTTAGGGTATTTCATGCCTTGGGTATCTTCTTTTATCAGTCAGTTTCAGATTGGGACTACAAACATTTTTATTCTATTGGATTATTGATGATGTATCCTCCACTTGCCAAGGTTAGATATGAAGAATTAGGGCAGGTTTTCAGGAATGTATTTTGGGTTGTCTAGTTCAAAACTGGATAGTAGGCCCATATTATTTATTTTGGCGATTACATTTCTAGCAATATTATCCTGTATAGGGGGGTTTAATTTTAGTTGGAATTGCAAGATGTATTGCCATGGTAATTTTGGAATGAGCTTGCTAGGGGAGACTGAATACGCAGCTGGATTTGTAGCCTTCAATAGCATATTTTTCAAGTTTTTACAGTATGCATGGATCTTTATCACATTTTTTACCATCATTGTTCGATATTCAGGGAAGTGTTGTAAAAAGTCACTATACTTCAAATAGCAAAAAGTGTCTTTATCTTGGAATTCCGTTTTAGGATAGTTACAAGATTCACTCTGCTGAGATTAAAAGGATAAGGAATGGTATCTAGGCATATGATCAGTCCAATTACACTTATAGCATTTACAATTGTTGTCATGTTCAGCTAGGGAAACAATTATCACGATCCCCCTATGATGTTCTAATTATTGCCATACCTCTACTTTTTCTACTTTTGTGGTCGTTCTTCGTATCATGAAATTGAAGGTGGATTATCCGAAGACATTTGCATTGTCCTTTACAGTAGCAAGTAACAATTTTGAATTGGCGATCGCCGTTGCTGTAGGAGTTTTTTGGATAGGATCTGGTGTTGCATTCGCAACAATAACCTCCTATTAGAAGTTCCAGTGCTTATAAGTCTTGTGAATGTCGCACTTTTCATAAAGATGAATTATATATGAGCGACAAAGGATGAAAAAAGCGGACCCGCCGGGATTTGAACCCGGGGCCTTGGGATCCGAAGTCCCACGTCCTATTCCAGACTAGACCACGGGCCCCCTTGAAAAGTCAATTTTTCACGTTTTTATTTTGTTTCTTATATTTATAAATTTTTTCGATGAATTGAAATTCAGAGTAAATGGATCAGAAAGAGAAATTTAAGCTGCCAAAATTTTCGATCCAATTTTCAAAAAAGATCTTTCCAACTTAACTTTTAAAGGGGTATCACTTGGAGAATTTAACATTCAATGCTGTTAGAAAGGCTATAGTATTAGCCTATATAAAATGGGAACATAAAAATTGGGGTGATTAAGATGCTTACAAAAAGGATAATACCATGTCTTGACTGTGACTTACAAGTACCTCATGGAAGGGTTGTAAAAGGTGTTGAATTCAAACAGGTGAAATATGCAGGAGAGCCTGTTGAACTCGCAAATCGTTATTACGAGGACGGAGCAGACGAGATAGTATTCTTGGATATAACGGCTTCGCATGAGAGAAGGGAAACAATGATGCATGTGGTAGAGACCACCACTGAGAATGTTTTCGTACCCATCTGCGTAGGAGGGGGTATAAGAAAGTCTGAAGATTTCGTTAAAATGCTTAAAGCCGGCGCAGATAAATGTTCAGTGAACACAGCCGCTATAAAGAATCCGGAATTGATTAATGAAGCTTCAGAGATCGTGGGGTCCCAGGCTTGTGTTGTTGCTATCGACGCGAAAAGAAGATACGTTGACAATCCCAGAGAATCTGATGAGCGTTTCATAGTAGAAGTGGAAGATGGTTACTGTTGGTATGAATGTAGCATTTATGGCGGCCGCGAATTCGCGGGTATTGATGCGATACAATGGGCAATTGAATGTCAGGAGAGAGGAGCTGGTGAAATACTTTTAACATCCATGGATCGTGACGGTACAAAGAAAGGCTATGATATTCCATTGACAAGAGCTATAAGCGAGAATGTTGACATCCCAGTTATAGCATCAGGCGGTGTCGGCGAACCAGAACACATGTATGAGGCTTTTACAGAGGGTAAAGCTGACGCTGCATTGGCTGCGAGCATATTCCACTTTAATGAATATCCAATCCCCACAGTAAAAAGATACTTGAAGGAAAAGGGAATACCANTTAGATTGTGAGGGGATTTGGGGGATGCAAGGAGTCTTCAGCATCAGGGCAAGGGAATTCGACTTGGACGCTACGATGTACAGTGGCCAGACGTCCCAACCTCCATGGCACGAATATTACAGTGTTGATGATAGATGATAAACCTGCCCCTTGTAACAATAAGACAGACAAATGATAAACTTCACGTTAAAGTAGAATCCCCAGAAAAAGCACATTTATCAGAGGTTAAAGAGAGGATAATATTTGATCTTAAATTCGACATTGAGGCAATTTTATGATTTTATATTCTTATCCGCTTCTTGATTCTATAGTGGATTATTCGAGGGGGCTTAGGCTCTTCTTGGCCAAGGACGCTTTTGAGTGTATCATCCATAGCTTCGGCTAATTGTTCAATAAGGCGTTAGACCAGGGTGATAGGTATATGAAAAGGTTGTGGGGTCAGGGATATGTCTTCCAAAGGGGTACATTTTATAGTTTCCCATCCCTTGATGTCCTAGCGGCTTTGGATGATGATAGTCTGCGGGCAGCTGGTTTAGGATATCGTGGAAAGTTATAATTGGAACATCTAAAAAGATAACTAGGATGTTAGATGGTGGACTATGATGGGGCATTCCGTCTACTTTTGGAGTTGCCAGGGGGTTGGGCCGAAAATTGCGGATTGCATCTTACTTTATGGTTTTAGGAAACTTGAAGCATTCCGTGTTGATGTGTGGATCCAAAAGATAATGGAACGCCTTTTCAAGGTCGATTATAAGCATCTGAGGGATTTTGCAAGGGACGAGTTCGGTAAATACGCAGGTTATGTGCAATTAATTATGCGAGAAAATCTGGAATACTTGGGGGAGTCTGATGATAAAAGAGACGATCCAAGAGTTCAAATCTAAGTGTGTTAGATCCTATCAGAAACTTCTCGAGTCTTTGGATGAGAAGTATTGTTGGAGGTGCCCCCAACGCGTCACACGTGACAAGATAGGGTGTAGAGAAGCTGGTGCATGGGTTAGGATGAGAGAAGCCCTTGATGATGCCATCAAATCTTATATAATAGAAGAAAGGGATGAGGATTTCCTCCACAGGATCCTACAGAGGATCCATGAAAGGGGCTTTGAAGCTAAAATCTTTATCATGAAGAAACCCGAACTTAATGGATTTATGGTAGTCAGGGAAAAATTTTCAGGATTTAAAAAGGGTGAAAATGTAATAATAAATGACAAGATTCTTAAAGTGGAAGATGTAGAAAAGGGTTATATTATTAAGACGTCTGAAGGATCCCATCCATCATATAAGATTCAAGGGATTCTATTAGATATTATCAACAAGGAACACCCACTCTATAAATATTTCAAGAAGATAATCTTATGATAAGCTCCCCCTCAGCTTATGGGGGATCCTATGGGGGCGTATATTATGGATGCTGATGTAATTGAACTTGAAAAAAAATATGTCATGCAAACTTATTCTCGCCAACCCATAGTCCTTTCACATGGTAAAGGAGCTCGCGTCTGGGACATAGATGGTAACGAGTACGTTGACTGTTTTGCAGGTGTTGCAGTGAACAATATAGGGCATGCACATCCAAGGGTTGCAGTTGCCATCTGTCACCAAGCACAGAAACTTATACACTGTTCCAACATATATTATAACAGAGAGCAGGTTGAATTAGCTAAGCTACTCACCTCAATTTCACCCCATGACAAGGTATTTTTTGCAAATAGTGGAGCTGAAGCCAACGAGGGCGCTATAAAACTTGCAAGGAAATATACAGGCAGAGGTGAGATAATAGCTGCTGAGAATTCATTCCATGGAAGGACACTTGCAACTGTAACAGCAACTGGACAAGACAAGTACAAGGAACCATTTAAACCATTACCCCCAGGTTTTAAGCATGTGCCCTATGGTGACATCCAAGCCATGGCGGAAGCCATAACAGATGATACAGCAGCCATAATCCTAGAAGCCATACAAGGCGAAGGAGGAGTTATGGTCCCACCAGAAGGTTACCTAGAAGATGTTCAAGCACTTGCAAGAGAAAACGATATCCTATTCATACTTGATGAGGTCCAAACAGGCTTTGGCAGGACAGGGGCAATGTTCGCCTCAGAACTTTTTGGCATACAACCTGATATAACAACAGTAGCCAAGGCCATGGGGGGAGGCTATCCTATAGGTGCCATATTAGCGAATGATGAGGTGGCATCAGCATTCGAGCCAGGAGATCATGGATCGACATTTGGAGGTAATCCATTGGGCTGTGCAGCTGCCATAGCAGCCATAGAGGTTATAATCGGTGAGAATTTACCAGAAAATGCCAAGAAATTGGGCGAATACTTTAAGGGGCGCCTAGAGGATCTAATGGATGAACATGATATCATACAGGATGTGAGAGGGCATGGTTTAATGTTAGGTGTTGAACTCACAATAAAATGCGATAAAATAGTGGATGAGGCCAGAAAGATGGGAGTGCTTATAAATTGCACGGCCGACAAGGTTATAAGACTCGTACCACCGCTCATAATAAAAAAAGATGAAATAGACAAGGTTGTCAAAGTCCTGGATAATGTTTTCACTTCAATCCATAAAACTTTTTAAACTCTGCAAGCCATGGAGAAACCTTGAGATTATCGATTTCATCCACCCATTTATATGCCTCATGTTCATCACTTAACCTTAAAACACCACCTCTAACCCTAACCCGGAAGATAAAATATTCACAGAAACCTTAAATGGGAACTCCTGTTGAAAAGCGCCAAGAACCCCTATAGGACACACTTTAAGGCCAGTTTCCTCATAAACTTCCCCAATGTCCTATCAAGCGTCTCCCCCATCTAACATTTTACCCCCAGGGAGCTCCCATAATCCTGGATTCGTCCTAGAATTCACTGATCTTTAAGTAATAATATCCTATTATCTAGTATAAGCCCCCTCACAACCACTATATATGGTTTCATCTTCCCAAAACCCCCTAAAAAATATCTTAAGGAAGTTCATCATGTTAAATGTTAAGGTTAATGATAAAGGTCATTTGTCAATTGGTGGAGCAGATGCGGTAGAACTTGCAAGAAACTATGACACACCACTCTATGTCATAGATGAAATGCGCATAAGAGAAAACTACCAAGGACTCTATAGGGCCTTCACACGATATTATCCCAATTTCCAGATATTATACGCGTGCAAGGCGAACACTAACCTCACAATTTTAAAAATACTTAAAGACGAGGGCAGCGGAATCGATGCCGTCTCCCCAGGTGAAATATACATGGCCCTACTCGCAGGTTTCGAACCCGGAAGGATCCTATATACGGGTAATAATCTTAGAGACGATGAAATGTTCTTCGCAGTCGAATCAGGGGTTATGATAAATATTGATTCAAAATCGCAGCTTCTAAGACTCTCAAAGGTAACAGATCCAGAGAATGTTAGAATATCATTTAGGATAAATCCTAGGGTAGGTGCGGGGCACCACGAACATTGCATAACCGGGGGAGAACTTAGTAAATTTGGGATAATGGAAGAAGAGGCTGCTGAACTTTACAGTTTGGCCCAAGAACTTGGTTTCCAGCCGATAGGAATCCATGCACATATAGGCTCGGGGATGCTCGACCCGGAACCCTTCATGTTAGCCGTTGAAAAACTCATGGACATAGCAGGCAAAGTATCAAAGGCCACAGGGATAGAATTCGAATTCATAGATTTTGGAGGCGGTCTTGGCATACCCTATCATCCAAATGAAAAACCATTAGATATTAAAAGATTTGCCGAAAAGATAACAGACCTCTTCATGGAAAAACTAGAAGAACATTCCCTTGGAGAACCCACCATGTACCTCGAACCTGGAAGATATATAGTGGGAGATGCTGCCTATCTACTAACAAGGATTAACACCATAAAGGAAAGTTACAGGAAATTTGCCGGTGTTGATGCAGGTTTTAACACCCTCGCAAGGCCTGTGATCTATGATTCATACCATCATATAATCGTGGCAAATAAAGCAGATGAAAAACCAGCAGAGGAGATTGATATAGCAGGCAATTTATGTGAATCAGGCGACCTTTTTGCAAGGGACAGAAAACTTCCAAAACTTGAAGAAGGAGACCTATTAGCAATATTAGATGCTGGTGCATATGCATTTTCCATGGCATCACAATATAATTCAAGGCCCAGACCAGCGGAAATTCTCGTGAAAGATGGTAAAGCCGAAATCATAAGAGAAAGAGAAGACTTCTCAGATCTTATAAGCAAACAAGTGGTGCCCCCAAGATTCCTAAAATAGGACAGGTGAAGAGGATGCCAAGGATAATACCATTTTCTAAAGTGCATGCCCTAGGTAACGATTATATAATTGTGGATGAGAGTAGAGCAAAGTGTATAGACGAGGATGAGAAACCAGATTTTGTATCAGAAGTTTGTCGGCGGAGATTCTCCATCGGAGCCGATGGCGTCATATTCATAGAACCCGCAACAGGAAAAGGTGATATAAGGTTCAGAGTATTCAATGCCGATGGAAGCGAGGCAGAAATGTGCGGTAATGGTATAAGATGCTTCGCCAAGTTCGTATATGATAATGCTATCATAAGAAAAAAGAAACTCAAAATAGAAACTCTTGCAGGCCTCAAAATCGTGGATCTGAACATTGATAAGGGGATGGTGGCCTCTGCACGTGTAGACATGGGACTCGCAACCTTTAAAACAGCTGAGATACCGATGAAATCAGCTAAGAATGAGTTTATAGAAGAGTATCTCAGGGTTGACGGCCAAGAAATAAAGCTTACAGCAGTTAATGTGGGCAATCCGCATGCAATCATATTCGTGGATGATTTAGAATCTGTGGACTTGGAAGGACTCGGACCCCTCATAGAAAATCATCCCGTTTTCCCAGATAGGACCAATGTACATTTCGTTGAAGTATTAAGCCCATCAGAGATTGATATGGTTACATGGGAGCGTGGTGTTGGTCCCACATTAGCTTGCGGGACTGGGGCCACGGCGACGGTTATTGCAGGCAAAAGGATTGGAAAACTGGATGATAATGTCCTTGTCCACCTTCCTGGCGGTGAACTTAAAATCCAAACTTATAAAATAGGCAATAAAATAGGCGCTTATATGGAGGGTGATGCCATCCTAGTATTCGATGGTATACTATCATGGTAATTCTGCAGTTATAACACTATCTCCTAGAAGAATCTCTCAGGGGCCGTGATTTCTACACGGAATCCCCATATCCTTTAATTTTTTGCATTGTTTTTTTCTATGTTTGAAAGTGATGACTGCACCAGCTGGACTTTCCCACCATCTCTTAGATGAATTTTAACTTCCTTGATAAACCGGTCTATTATGGTTCTTCCATCTTCTCTCCCGCCCCATGCTTTGTCTATGATCGCACCTGTCAAATTTTCATCTGAACTTGGAAGATACGGTGCATTAAGTAATATAACATCAAATTTTTCGCCTTTAACAGGCTCGAAAAGATTTCCCTGTAATATTCTTATTTTTGCATTGTTGATTTCAGCGTTTTCCCCCACACATTCAATGGCATGAGGGTTTATATCGGTAGTTGTTACATTAGCCTTTTCAGCGGCAACTATGGCTACTAGTCCAGTTCCTGTCCCAATTTCGAGAACATCATCACCATCCTTTACTTTAAGATTATCTGCGAGTAAGAATGTGTCCTCTGCCGGAATGTAAACATTTTCACATGCTTGAATTTTAAAATTTTTTGCATGTTATCATGGTATCCTTCCTTGAAAATTGGGAAGAACCCCTATATGGTAAGTTGTCCTGTGCGGCCCAAATATTCCTAGTAAACTAGGATTCCTTTCGGTATGGGGGGCTAATTTCTACTTGGCTAATTCAAGTCTTGTAAAAGTTTTAAAATTTACTGGGGGGTGTCTAGGTGATTATTTTCTTGAGTTCATTTGAAATTTCAAGTATTTCTTCGGGGGTTAAAGTGAAAACCTTTTTTTCTAATAATTTAGGATTTATAAGATCCACTATTTCCCTCGGATCTGCATTGGAACTTATTTCATGGAATGATTCGATAAGAGCTTTCCGGGCCTTTTTCCTTTTATGTTGGAAGAGGGCTCTGCAGGTTCTTTCAAATGTTCCATTAATCTTTCCTTTAGAGGTTAATTTCACAATGGCGGAATCAACCTTTGGTGGGGGTAAAAAAGCACTCTTTGGAATATAATCTAGGATCTCAATATTGGCCATGAAATATAAGGCTATTGAAAGGCGTGAATAATCTTTGGTGCCTGGTTTGGCTATCATTCTTTCTGCAAACTCTCGCTGGTACATTAAAATGCCAAAATCAAAATCATATTCGAGTAATTTGAAGGTTATGGGCGATGATATCTTGTAGGGTAAGTTGGACACTATCTTGTTAAAGTATGGGAACTCTATCTTCAAAGCGTCTCCTATGATTAATTCAACATTCTTATAATCTTTTAACCTGTCTTTTAATATGGTGGCGATTTTTTTATCCTTTTCAATGGCTATAACTTTATTGGCTTGTGAAGCTAGTGGGATTGTAAGGGTTCCGATGCCGGGGCCGATCTCCAGGATAATGTCATCACCCTTTAAATCGGCATAGGATAATATTTTTTGCCTTTTGGTGTCGCTGATAAGGTAATGTTGACCTAACCTTTTATTTAAACGGATATCATATTCTTTTAGGATCTTTTTAGTTTCAATTGCTAGCTTGTTCATTATTTCCTTGTCTCCGCCCTTTTTCTGGGCGGTCTTGTGAAAAGTACATATTTTCTTTTACCCCTTTTCGCCTTATCATCTAATTCCATGAGAACCCTTTTAACTAGTAATTTAACTGGGTCTGCTAACATGGGGACCCTCTTTTTAATATCCTCAAAGCTTTCAAATGGTTTTTCTTTGCGGGCTTTGAGTATGTCCCACATGTGTTTTTTACCAATCCCTGGTAATAGTTCTAGTTGGTGGAGTCTCGTGCTTATGGAGTCGGCCTTGTTGAAGAATTTGATGAACTTTTTCTCGTTTGATCTTATGATTTCTTCGATGACATAGGGTAGTTCAACCCTTGCCGTGGCTGTTAATTCATTGTGGTGGAGTCGCCTGTTTATCCTAGCTATCTTATCCCTTTTACCCTTCCCTATATAGACTTCTTCATGAATTTCAAGGTCCATACCGGGTTTTGGTGTTAATTCTAGTAGTGTGAACTCGTCTTTACCTATGGCCTGGGCTACTGGTTTCCTTTTAAAGTTGCCTAGGCCTTCTTCCACATACCCTAATGGGAGATAATCTAGGATGATGGCATATTCTTCCATGAGACCCAACTCAAAAAAAATATTATCTGTACTTTTCTATTATTTTCAGGATATTCTCAAAATCCTCATTTTTTATAGGTATTCTTTCTTTGGCGAATATTAGACGTACATCTGCAAGATCTTCGGGCATGAGGTCTGTAAGCAACACTGCATGTTTTTTCTTTATATTGGGCAGTTCCATGAGTCCTTCTATTAATTTCTGCGCTTTTTCGTAGTCTATCTTGGAGAATTTACTGACATGTTCAAGGGCGAGGTTCTGTTCATATGTGAGCTCATGTTTTTCTGCAAATTTTTCTAGGATCACTTTAATTTCTGCCATGGGCACTGGTTCTGTTTTAATGATTTTTTTACCTATCATCAGGGATCACTCTTGTAATTGGAGATGTTCTGGTCTTATGATGAGCTTTTTATCCTTTTTACCATCTTTTATAGTTACGACGTAGGATTTTCCCATTCTATCAATTATTTTCCCTGTTTTGCCATGGAATCGTGGATGTGCCTGTCCCCTGTGTATGCTAGGGTCTATTATTATATGTACAAGGTCATCTATTTGAAAGGTTTGTATTTTCCTTGTTATGGGATTTGTCCGGCCTCTTTTTGGCTTTTGTAGCTTGTATCTTGTTTTGCTTCTGAAACCTTTTGATCTTCTCATATTAATAAACCTCCATGATCCTGAAAAATTAGGATGATCATATAATTTAATTTTTTTATTTTCTCACCTAAATATTTTCCCCTTATCTTGTGGTGAATGTCAAGTTAAGGAACTAGGTTATCTAAGGCTTATATGATCTTCTTTCAAGGATCATAGTAGTGATTTAAAATTTCCCTTTGAAAGACTAGATTTTCTCCGGATCTGCTAAATTTTTTAACCTTATATTTATCGGTTTTGTTTATTGTCATTGGGGGGCTCTCCACATCGGTTATACAATTTTCGCCTTTAGAGGATATTTCAAGGTAAAAATTGTTTTCTGGGGAGGCTATCAGGCTCATAAACTGCATCCTTGATAGAAGAATGGAATTTGGAAAAGTTTCAAGATACGATTTATTATACTATAATAAGGTGAATGGATGTGCCGATAATCATAGAACCCATGCTTACTATCAATTTGATATTATACCTAGTAATGGGCTATTGGGGGGGTTCAGGAAATTTAAAAATCCTTTACTGTTTTATATTGGGATTGGCATTCGGATTTTTTTGGAGTGTCCCATCTGGTCCAGTTGATGGGATACCCTAGCAATTTGCTGGCTCTTATAATAATCAGGGCCATAACTTGCTTGCTGGTCATCTTTGCACTTTTCCAGGCCATAAAAAGGTGATTGATTGACCTTATGCTGTGGCTTTACAATATATCATGATTGGACATTTTATCATCTAAGCTTTTTGTGGGGGTTTAATGTGGGTTATCCAACTTCTAGGACGTCAAGTTCTATACACTCTGCGGGGGTGTTGAATATTTCACTTATACTTGGTTTTGTTCTTCCATCGTCGCCTGAGATAAGCTCTTTTATATAAAGCCCCCCTTCGGTTTTTAATACAAGTTCAAGAGTTTTGGAATCGATTATATTCCATTTAATATCTATTACTCTTCTTTTCCTTATCTTGTCTGCTCTTCTGTGAGAAACCCTCTTTGGAGTTCTCTGTTTAATTAAACTTAGGGATTTCAGTTTTTCAAGGGCTGATGGTTCAATTTCATCCTTTAATTTAACCCTGGCCCTGTAGATTTTATATGGGGATGAAGTTTTGATTTCTACTTTACGATTGCGTGTGGAGAATTTCAAGTTTAGAACTTCGATTTTGCCCTTGGCAAATTTGTTGATCTCATCAGCAATTTCTTTTAGGTTTATTTTTCTTTTTTTTGGTTCTTTGATTTCGAGTATGAAGGGTCTTCCTTTTCCAAGCATCCTCACATCAATATCTTCTCTTCCTGCTCCGTGGAATTTCGACCCTGAACCTTGAGTTGCATTGAGCACGGGTTCTGCGACCAGTTCTTCGACCGAAGTGGGGTACATTTTACCTGTGAAATTGCACCTTGGACATCCTCGGCCTTTACATTTTCTGCAGGGCCATTTAGTCTGGGGTATGCCTCTTATGAGTTTCTTGTATCGGCCTTCTATAAATAATGGGTTTATCTGTACCCATACTTGTGGTTCTAATGTTCTGAAGTCGACTTTAACGATAATGTCGGGGTTTTTGAAGTCTACTTTACAATTAAATCTTTCTTTCAGGATTTTTCCGAGTTCTCTGTTAATTTCTTTTTTTATGCTTTCAACTTCAATGTTTAAATGGTTGTTTATACTCTCATCAGTGCTTAAGAGCTCCTCAGGTGGTCTGCTTCCTACTAGTAGGGTTGAAAATTCAAGATTTAATTTTTTTATTTTCTCTTCAACATAGTCTGCTGTTTTTTCAAGATCTTCTAGTATCCCTTTACAGATTTTGCACTTGTTGGACGATTTTTTTAATTTAAAGGTTTTAATTAATGTTTCAGCTCTCTTACGATTACCTGGTCCTGGTATNATATCTGAGAATTTACGTCCGAGGCAATTTAGACATATGCTCTCCCNTGTGATATCTAGTAGTTTTTCTAGTCTTTTTTCCGTTTTCATGTCTATCATTAGCGTAGGAATTGTTTCATTAATTGTCCTATTGGGCCTCCCCTGTTCCGTCTTCCAAGGCTTTTCATGGCCTTCTTTGTAACCTTGTAATACTTTAGAAGTTCTTTCACATCCTCGTTCCTTGTGCCTGAACCCCTTGCGATCCTTTTTATCCTTGAATGTTTGACCGCCTCTGGATGGTCTAGTTCATATTCTGTCATTGAATCCATTATGGTAAGGTACTTCTCGATTTTTTCTTCTGTTGCATCAGGGGCGTTCTTTGGCAGTTTATCAAGGCCCGGGATCATGTTTATGACTTGTTGCAGTGGGCCCATTTTTCCCATCATCTCGAATTGCGATTTCATCTCCCTCAGGGTGAATCTGCCTGTGAGGATGGCGTCTATTGTCTCCTCACTCACTTCTTGTTCTTCTGCAATTTCCTCTGCCTTTTCTAACAAGCTTCTGATGTCCCCCATTCCTAGGAGTCTGGAGATGAACCTTTCTGGGTCGAATACTTCGAAATCTTCTAGTTTTTCACCGGTGCCTATGAATTTTATTGGGGCTCCTATCTCTGCAACTGCTGAGAGTGCACCTCCACCCTTAGCTGATCCATCAAGTTTTGTCACTATTATTGATCCAAGGGGAGTGCTATTGGAGAATGCTCTTGCTTGTTCTCTTGCCTGTTGCCCTATTGTACCGTCGATTACGAGTATTGTCTCATCTGGTCTGATTACAGTTGATAGTTGCTCCATTTCCTTGAGTAGGTGTTTTTCTTCTTTGTGACGTCCTGCTGTGTCAAAGATTATAACATCATAATCTTTAAATTTTTCAAGTCCATTAACCGCGATTTTTAACGGGTCTTGGTTCTCTGGTTCCCCATAGACTGGTATTTTGATTTGTTGTATGAGTTGTTTTAACTGGTCAAATGCGGCTGGCCTCCATGTGTCTGTACATACTATGGCGGTGTTCAGTCCTTTCTTT
>JGI26787J52750_100068_pt1 | contig 13124 bp, 15 predicted proteins | sample WilGeyfunne61714_FD_52750 | JGI IMG/M metagenome (IMG submission 52750)
GTTTGGCTCACAGCTGAAGAGGGGCGCCTGGATTTCCGGATCAAAAAGGCTTCTGTGAAGGCAGCCGCTTCTTCGTGAAAAGGGAACCGCAATCCTTAATATGGTTAATCTTTTTAAAAGGAGGGATGATAAATGCCTATAGAGAGGTATCGGGGAGGATTGGCCCCCTGGGATCCTTTCAGGGAGATCGAGGAGTTCCGCCAGAGGATGATGGAATGGTTTCGCCCCCTCTTCCCTGTGGAGAGGAGAGGGGAGGTGGGCTTTTGGACCCCTGCCATCGAGATGGTTGAAGAAAAAGACAAGTACGTGGTCAAGGCCGATCTGCCGGGCATGAAAAAGGAAGACATAGAGGTAAGCGTGACCCAGAATATGCTCGCCATAAAAGGGGAAAGGAAAATAGAAGAGGAGAGGAAAGACAAGGGTTACTACTACTGCGAGCGCCGATATGGCAGCTTTGTCCGCTCCATAGCCCTGCCAGGAAGCGTTGAAGTGGACAAGATAAAGGCCACCTATAAGGATGGGGTGCTCACCGTGGAGCTGCCCAAAGCCGAAGAGGAGAAGGGCAGGAAGATAGACATACAGGTGGAATAAGGGTGTAGGGTGGCGGCTCCTTAATTTTTTTAGATTAAGACTTGACTTATGGAGTGGGTTCTCCATGAAGGGAAGAACGCTGGCCGATCAGATAGAGGATTATATAAAATGGCTGCTGGACGTCAGTGCAGGAATGGTGGAAGTTCAACGTCAGGAACTGGCGGAGCGCTTCACCTGCGTGCCTTCCCAGGTGACCTATGTCCTCAGCACCCGTTTTACCATAGAGCGGGGTTACCTGGTGGAGAGCCGGAGGGGTGGAGGAGGGTATGTGCGCATCGTCCGGCTGCCCTTGGATAGCAAAGAGAGGCTCCGGGAATGGCTTCACAGGGCCGTTGGTGATGGGCTGTCCCCTTCTTCTTCCATGGATCTTCTGGAAAAGTTAAGGGAAGAGGGTTTTTTGACCCCTAGGGAAAAGCTGTTTTTGGAGGCGGTCCTGAGCCAGACATTTTCCCTGGACCAGACTACAGGGGATAGGCTGAGGGCCGCCATGTTAAAAGCGGTGGTTTTGAGCCTTTTACGGTCTGATCTGAGTTGAGGAGGTGAAACCATGCTGTGCCAACGTTGCCAGCAAAAACCAGCTACAGTCCACGTAACCAAGATTATAAACGGTCAGAAGTCCGAGCTGTACTTGTGCCAGGATTGCGCTAAAGAACTGGAACCCCAACTGAGCTTCTCCTTAGCCAAATTCCTCTCCAGCCTCTTGGATCAGATTTCTGAACCCAGCAGGGGTGAGCCTATGGGTGAGCGCGTTTGTAAGAAATGCGGCCTTACTTTCCAACAATTTCAAAAGATAGGCAGGTTGGGTTGTCCCGCCTGCTACCGCCATTTGGCCTCCCAATTGGACCCCCTCATCAGGCGAATCCAAGGGGCTTCCCGGCATCGGGGCAAGGTTCCCTGTAAGCTGGAAAACAAGAAGAGGGTACGCCTGGAAATAGAGAGGCTTAGGGATAAATTACAGCAGTTGATAGCCAAAGAGGAATACGAAAAGGCTGCGGACGTAAGGGATAGAATCCGCTACTTGGAGGATTGCCTCCGGCGGCAGGGGTGCAATTTATGAGGCTTAACTGGCAACGGGAAAGCAGGTGGATGGAGGGAGAGGGCCCCCATAGCGATGTGGTTGTCTCCAGCCGTATCCGGCTGGCCCGAAATTTAAGCCACCTGCCTTTTCCTGGGTTTATGACCCCCTCCCAAGAAAAGGAAATGACAAGGTTAGCAGAAAGTGCCATCCAGCGGGACCGGGTGACGAATGTGGCGGGCAAGCTGGAATTGATACCTTTATGGGAATTGACAGAATTGGAAAAACAGCTACTGGTGGAAAAACACCTGATCAGCCCTGAGCTGGCCAGGGCCAGGGGGAAAAAGGCCGTTATCTTGAGCGAGGACGAGGCCTTCAGCATTATGATCAATGAGGAAGACCACCTGAGGATCCAGTGCCTTCTGCCGGCCCTCCGCCTGGAGGAGGGATGGGAAAAGAGCGACGCCCTGGACGATGCCTTGGGGGAGGAGCTGGACTACGCCTTCAACGAAGAGAAAGGGTATCTCACCGCTTGCCCCACCAATGTGGGAACGGGGTTACGGGCTTCCACCATGGTCCATTTGCCTGGCCTCATGCTGACCAGACAGGCGGGGGAGGTGCTCACCGCCCTCACTAAGATCGGCATAGCTGTAAGGGGCCTTTACGGAGAGGGCACTGAGGCTCAAGGAAATTTTTTTCAGATATCCAACCAGATATCCTTGGGCTTGAGCGAAGAGGAGATAATAAAAAATCTATCCGCCGCTGCTTTGCGCCTGGCGGATCAGGAAAGGCAGGCCAGGGAACTCTTGAAGCAGCAGAGGCCCTATTTTCTAGAGGATAGGGTAGGTCGGGCTTACGGCATTTTGGCCCATGGCTACATTTTAAGCTCCCAAGAAGCCCTGCAGCTCCTTTCCGATTTGCGCCTGGGGGTGGCCATGGGATTCTTGCCCTTGACTTTGGGGAAAATTAACCAGCTCATGGTTAAAATTCAGCCTTCTTATTTGCAACTGCTATACGGGAGGGAAATGAATCCCTGGGAAAGGGATGTATATAGAGCCAGACTGGTCAGGGAGTTCTTAAAGGAAGCGGCTTAGAATTTTTGGAGGTGAAGAGTCTATGGCACCGAGATATACGGAGAGGGCCAGCAGGGTTCTGAAGATGGCCCAGGAAGAGGCCCGGAGCCTGAACCACCCTGCTGTGGGCACGGAGCACATTCTGCTCAGCATCCTTAAAGATGGAGAGAGCGTGGCTGCCCGGGCTTTAGCCCGGCTGGGTATAAATTTAAAAGCCATGATAGCGGAGATGAGGAAGATAATGCCTCCAGGGGAGATCCCGGTGGGCAGGGATATAAATTTTACCCCCAGGGCTAAAAGGGCCCTGGAACTGGCGGCGGAAGAGGCGCGGCAGCAGGGGGTCAACTATGTGGGGACGGAGCACCTTCTTTTGGGGATCTTGGAAGAAGGAGAAGGCATGGCTGCTCAAATCTTGAGGAGCTTGGGGATAGAGAGCGATAGGTTAAGGGAAGTAATTTTAGAAATTCTAGGAGGAGCAGCCCAGCCCCCTCAGGGCTGGACCCTTTTCCTGGGCCCCTTGAGCATGGGAGGGACTCCTCCCCCGGGCATGTCCTATCCCCCTGGCACCACCCCTGGGGCGGTGAAGGCTTCTCCCAGGAGAGGACGTACCCCCACCCTAGATCAGTTCGGCAGGGATCTGACCCGGTTGGCCCAGGAAGGGAAGCTGGATCCGGTTATAGGTCGGGAAAGGGAGATCGAAAGGGTTATTCAGATTTTGGCTCGGCGCACCAAAAACAACCCGGTGCTCATAGGGGATCCAGGAGTGGGTAAAACCGCCATCGTGGAGGGCCTGGCCCAAAAGATCGTGGCCAATGAGGTGCCCGAGGTCTTAAGGGATAAGAGGGTGGTGGCCCTGGACATGGCCGCCATGGTGGCAGGAACCAAGTACCGGGGAGAATTCGAAGAGCGCTTTAAGAAGGTGCTGGAGGAGGTCAGGGCTGCTGGAAACGTCATCCTCTTCATCGACGAGCTGCACACCATTATAGGAGCCGGGGCTGCGGAGGGGGCCATCGATGCCGCCAATATTTTAAAGCCGATCCTGGCAAGGGGAGAAATACAGATAATCGGGGCCACCACCATAGACGAATATAGGAAGCATATTGAGAAGGATGCGGCTTTAGAAAGGCGGTTCCAGACGGTCATGGTGGGGGAACCCACCGTGGAAGAGACTATAGAGATCTTAAAAGGTCTGAGGGATCGCTATGAGGCCCACCATAGGGTAAAGATAACCGACGAGGCCCTGGAGGCAGCTGCCCGCCTTTCTGACAGGTATATAACCGACAGGTTTTTACCTGATAAGGCTATAGACCTCATAGACGAAGCTGCTTCCCGGGTGAGATTGCGGGCTTACACGGCTCCGGAAGAGTTAAAGGAACTGGAAGAGCGCTTGGAAGAGGTCATCAAGGAGAAATTGGCGGCGGTCCACGCCCAGGAGTTCGAAAAGGCTGCAGCTTTAAGGGATGAGGAGAGGAAGCTGAAGGAGGAGATCCAGGCCAAGAGGGGACAGTGGCAGATGTCCCAGGTGGAGGAGAAATACGTGGTCACCGCTGAAGACGTGGCCCAGATCGTCTCCAGCTGGACGGGGATACCGGTGACCGAACTGACCAAAGAGGAAAGCGAGCGCCTTTTAAACCTCGAGGAGATGCTGCACCGCCGGGTTATAGGCCAGGAAGAGGCGGTGAAGGCTGTGGCCCGCGCCATCCGTAGGGCCCGGGCGGGCTTGAAGGATCCCAAGAGGCCCATAGGTTCCTTTATATTCCTGGGCCCTACAGGGGTAGGCAAGACGGAGTTGGCTAGGGCTTTGGCCGAGGCCCTTTTTGGTGACGAAGAGGCCATGATCCGTTTCGATATGTCCGAGTATATGGAGAGGCACACCGTCTCTCGCCTTTTGGGAGCTCCTCCCGGATATGTAGGATATGAGGAGAGCGGCCAGCTCACGGAGGCGGTGAGGAGGCGTCCCTACAGCGTGATCCTATTCGACGAAATAGAAAAGGCCCATCCCGATATTTTCAACGTCTTGCTTCAGATTTTGGAGGATGGGAGGGTGACGGACGCCAAGGGCCGTACCGTTAATTTCCGCAATACGGTCATAATAATGACTTCTAACGTGGGGGCAGCCACCTTGAAGAGGGAAACGGTGGGTTTCCGGGCCCCCCAGAAAGAAGAAGAATACGAGCGGATGAAAAAGCGGCTCCTGGATGAGCTGAGGCGCACCTTCAGACCGGAATTTTTAAATCGGGTCGACGAGATTATCGTCTTCCATCCCCTCACCCGGGATCATCTGGAAAAGATAGTGGATCTTATGTTGGAGGCCCTCAATAAGCGGCTCAAAGAGAGGGGTTTGGAGGTGGAGGTGACCCCTGAAGCCAAGGAGATTTTAATCAAGGAGGGCTTCCATGAGGAATACGGGGCCCGTCCTTTGAGAAGGGCCATCCAAACCCTGGTGGAGGACCAGATCTCAGACGGTGTTCTGGCGGGCAAGTTTCAGCCCGGAGATAAATTGAGGGCTGTGGCCCGAGAGGGTAAAATAGCTATAGAAAAAGCGGAGTAGGATAGATGGCGGGGGAGGGGTGGCCTCTCCTCCGCTTACCATTTCTTATGGATTTAGCCAGATAAATCCCGATGAGGGGAGAAGGGTCGTCCTTGGGTTTCCGGTCTAAAGGATTCTATTGGCTGGCGTTTTTGGTTATGGCAGAAATTTTATTTATTCTGATCTATCATTATCTCTGGCCTGCCTTTTGCTCCCTGTTGGCCGCCCTCTTTCCTGTGGTACTGCCCTTTGCCCTGGGGGCCTTTTTGGCCCTCATCATAGACCCTTTGGTGAACTGGGCAGAAAGGCATAGGATACCCAGGGGTTTATCCTCTCTGTTTCTTCTGTTGCTGACCTTTCTGGGTATATCCAAGGTTCTTTTCTGGCTGATCAGGAGCTTGGTGGGGGAGATAAGGGTTCTGATCCAGGAGATGCCAGCCATAACGGAAAAGAGCCTTCAATTTACCCAAGGGGCCTTCTCCCTGCTGGAGAGGTTTTATCTTTTAAAGGAGCGTTTTCCTCCTGAGATCTACGCCTACCTGGAAAGGGCCTGGGGAGCCCAAGCCCAGGCTATCCAAGGCTGGCTGGAACAGCTGGTCCGGGGGCTCAGCTCCCTTTTAACCTATATGCCCCAAGCATGGTTCCTCATGATCCTCTCCCTGGTGGCGGCCTTCTTCTTCAGCAGGGATAGGGATTGGATCCTGGAGAGGCTTACGATGCTCTTGCCCCCTTCCCTTCGCCAGGAGGGGAGGGGGCTTCTGTCCACTTTTGTAAGGGGATCCCTGGGATATCTCCGGGCGGAAATATTGCTGGTGAGCCTGCAGACAGCCCAGCTTGTAGGGGGGCTGTGTCTCCTGAGGGTAAAATATGCCTTTCTCTTCGCCGTTCTCATAGGCGTTTTTGATTTTATCCCCATATTGGGTCCGGGGGTGGTATTTCTCCCCTGGATAATTTACGAGCTGATCATAGGGAATTTTTTAATGTCCCTGGCTTTAGCCCTGCTTTACGGTGCGGTGGTGGCTTTGAGGCAGATTTTACAGCCCAAACTGGTGGCCGTAACCCTGGGGCTACATCCCCTGACCACCCTGGTGGCCCTTTACGTGGGCTTTAAATTGATGGGGGTGGTGGGTTTGGCCCTGGGTCCCCTCAGCGTCCTGATGTACAAGGCTTATAGGGCCAGCCGGAGCTCCCAGGTCTGATCAGCAACGGAATCGCACCCCCAAGGGTCCTCCTGCATATGGTAAATTGAAAACTTTTCCATGCAGGGGGACTTATTTTATGGAAGGGTGGAAAGGGTTCTATGTATATTTTCCAGATACCCCAGGTGGTGGGGGTGGGAAAGGGATACAAATCGGTCCGGGGACGGGTTACCAGAAAACCGGCCTTGATAGTGATGGTAAAGGAAAAGCTGCCCCTATCCTCTTTGGCCCACCATATGCGGATACCCCGGTTCATAGAAGGGGTGGAGACGGATGTGGTGGAGGTGGGAGAAATACGGCTCCTGGGCAGGACCGACTACCATCGGCCAGCTCAGCCTGGTATGAGCATAGGCCATTACAAGATTACCGCTGGCACCTTCGGGGCGGTGGTAAAGGACAGGCACACGGGTGAACCCCTGATTTTATCCAACAACCACATCCTGGCCAATATTACCAACGGCCGAGATGGCAGGGCCCGCAAAGGGGACCCCATACTGCAACCTGGCCCCTATGATGGGGGAAGGGAGGATCAGGTCATAGGTTATCTGGAACGGTTTGTCCCCATTGAGCCCTTGATCCAAGAGGCCACCTGCCCTCAAGCCCTGCGTTTTCAGGATATGTTGAACAAGCTTTTAAAGATATTTCGGCCTGATTACCAGGTGAGATTGCAAAAACTGGCTTCGGATTATAACCTGGTAGACTGCGCTGTAGCCCGGTCCATAAGCCCAGAAGCCATCCGGGAAGAAATCCTGGAGTTGGGCAAGATCCAGGGTGTAAGGGAAGTGGAATTGGGGATGGAGGTGGTTAAAAGCGGGCGGTCTAGCGGTGTTATCCGATCAACGGTGAAGGTCCTGCAAGCCACAGTAAAGGTTCTTTTGGATGAAAACTTGACGGGCATGTTCAGCGATCAGTTTGTCACCGGACCCTTAGCCCAGCCGGGGGATAGCGGTTCTTTAATACTGGACAGGGAGAACTATGCGGTAGGGCTGCTCTTCGCCGGCTCGGAGCAGAGTTCTGTGGGCAACCGGATACAGAACGTGTTGGAGCTGCTGGAGGTGGAATTTTGATTTCAATTTTGGGACATAAACAGGGGGAACAGTTCCTCGCTGGGAGGGCAGCAATGCTTCAAGATTATTTTTAAAGACCCAGAAGGGACAATTTCGTAGCGGTAGTATTCCTGTACGAATCTAAGGGCCTGGAGCAATTTCTCTTCTCCCGCCTTTTTCTCCAATAAAAGCCAAAAAAGGCATCTCCTGGCATAAACCCCCTGGCGGTATAGGGATTCCTGTCCATATTTTTCTAAAGGGAGGTCTATAGGTACTTCTATGGACTCTCCCAGCCTTGCCAACCGGTCTGTTTTGGCCCTGTAAACATCCGGGTAAAGGTGCTTGTAAAAGAGCAAAGAGCTGTATTCTGCCAACCCTTCGTGGATCCAGGCCTCTTGGATGCTGTTATTGCCCACCATGTTATACCACCACTGGTGAGCTATTTCATGTATCAATACCCCAGAGCGTTGGGGTTCTAGACGGTTGAGCAATATAAGTCCTGGGTACTGCATACCGGAGAAGCCTTCCAAGGGCACAAAGGCTACGTGCAAGTAAGTGTAGGGATAAGGGGAATAAATTTTCTGGAAAAACCTCAAGGCCTGTGAAGCTGTTTCCAATACTTCTTGGAACCCATCTGTTCCGCCCATTGTTATGGTAACAGGGCCCTCCTGCCGGGTGGAGATAAGCCACTTTGAGGAGGCGGCAAAGGCAAATTCCCTGATGGGATGCTGGTTGTGGAATATCCAGGTTATCTCTTTTCCCCGCTCTTTTTTCCCCTTTAGGGCCCCGCTGGCCAGAACCTTATATTCCCGGGGTAGAGTTATCTGGGCCTGATAATATGCCGCTTCGGCAAAATAGGGATCTCCAAAGCTGGCGCAGGATAAGGACCTCCAGCCGTTTTTGTCCAGGGGAGACAGAAGCGGATACCAGCCGGCAGCGGTTATGAAGTCCTCCCCTCTCCCCAATCTGTGGGAACCCGGAGCCACATAGGTTTTTAAAGAGTATTTCTGCCTTGACAGTTTGTCCAGGCTGCAGGGGATGGGATAGAAATAAGGATGAACTGTTTCTCTTTCTGTTTTTCTTATGGCTTCCTCCCCATCTATCCTGGCCTGCAGGATTTCCAGATGGCTCCCCTTGCCGAAGGGTGCATTGGGGGGCAGGTTGAGCACCAGCTTTTCTAGGGAAAAGGGATAGGGGTTGGGGAATGTCAACAAAAGCTCCCCGTGGATNGCGTTTTCCCGGGGATCCCAGCGGGCTTTTAAGTGGTAATGGGGCGGCAGGCGGTATTTAAAACCCTGGGAGGGCAAGGGGGTGGGGAGAAGGGCTTTCACCTGGTTTCTCCCCTTAAGCCCTAGGACCTCCAGGGCTAAGCTCAGGGGGATATAGAGCTTTTTGTCCACCACCCAGGGGGAAGGGAGGATCTTTCCCTTGGGATTTAGGATATACCATCCATCCTCTTGGAAAACCATCTGTACCGGAGACTTCCCCCGGAGAACAGCTTGTTGGCCATACCAGTCCACCTGGCCTCCAAATAAGGGAAAAAAGTCCTGGGCAGAAATTAGAAGCTCTCCCGAAGAGCTATCCTTCAGGGGAGGAGGGTCGAGGAGCAGGCGGTCTAGAGGGATTTCCATTTCCTGGGGGGAGGGGAGGGAGGAGGAGTTCTCAGCAAATTTCATCCAGACCAAGCTTACAATAGCCAGGATCATGACACCGTATTTAAGAAAAGCCTTCAAAATTCTCCCCCCATCAAGAAAAGGATCTCGGCTCATTCTCCCTTTTCCTTAAGGGCCATGGCATTGCTGTGGAAAAGGCCCGGGCTCAGGGTGGGTTTCTGTCCCNTTGGCCATCCTTTATTGCCCCTTTTCAGAACCCGGGTTCTGCCCGGATCTAACCTGGTTTTAACTGACCGGAAGGGCCTTTTGTGGTAACTTTTTGTTCGTCAGAAAAAATATGCATTTTCCTAGTATGGTATAAGCTGGGCTCCGGGTATTCTCGGTCATCTTAAGGAGAGGAGGGGAATAATGGGCCAGATTTTACCAGGTCTTTCCTATTATCCCTTGGCCTCGCCCCAGGAGGAACGTTTCAGCGTTATTCAATACTTCGTGGTATGCATCCTGGTGCTGGTGGCTATGGGGGTGGGCTATGGGGCCTACTGCACCTACAAGGGGTGCTCCTTTGTCTTTGCAGTGAAGCTCACCGAATGGTTTGTCCAGATAGCCTGCAATTGCTAAATAACCGAGCTTGAGATAAAACTTCTCAAACATATCCGGAGCCCAGCCCTTTTAGGAGGTTTTGCATGGAGCCTCTGCTTAAAGTGGAAGCCCTACATAAATCTTTCGCCGGACGGGTAGTGGTGGAAAACCTCAGCTTTTCTTTACAGGAAGAGGAGGTCTTCGGGCTTCTGGGCCCCAACGGAGCGGGAAAGACCACNGCCTTGAAGATGGTGGTGGGGATACTAACCCCCCTGTAGGGGCAAGGTCTACATAAAGGGGATAGATGTATACGAAAATCCTCTGGTTGCCAAAAAGCTTTTCGGTTACGTGCCCGAGGCCACAGAAGTGATGGATAAACTCACGGCTCAGGAGTATGTAGAATTTATAGGGCGGCTCCGCCGGATTCCCAGGGGATGTCTGGAAAAAAGGATAAAGGTTTTTTTTCAGGCTTTTCGGCTTGGAGGCCAGGGCCGGGGATCTCCTGGACGAGTTTTCCCAGGGTATGAAAAGGAAGGTACAACTGGCCGCAGCCCTCATCCATGGACCTCAGTTTTTGATCCTGGATGACCCCTTTCATGCTCTAGATCCGGAGACCACGGTCATAATCAAGGAACTGATACGGGAGTTGTCCCGTAAAGGGATAGGATGCCTGATCGCCACCCATAATCTTCCCGTGGCCCAGGACCTCTGCCACCGGATGTGCCTCCTATCCCAAGGAAGGGTCCTGGCCCTGGGGGAAATCCCTGAGATCTTAAAAGAAACTTCTGCCAGCACCCTGGAGGCTGCTTATATGGCCCTTTTGGGGCGAGGACAAAAGCTGGAGGAATTGAAGGACGTTTTTGGGGGTGGATGTAGTTGGCCAAAACCATCGCCTTCTATATGATCCGGGCCCATTTAAACAGCCTAAGGCGCCGATTACGTCGGGACTCCATACTGGCCTTGGCTGGAGCTGTGGTTCTGGGGGTGGTGGGTACAACCCTGTGGTTTTTGTACCGCCAGTACTATGAAATAATAGTGGTCTACAGGGATAAAGCTCTGGGTTCCTTTCTGTCCCAAACCCTGCCCACCAGCCTGTCTGTTTCCTTTTTCCTGCTGTTTGCAGGGGGGTGCTTTTCCACCAAGCGGGGCTGGAAAAGAGGGAGCTGGTGGAATTGCTGCGGGTTCTGGCCGTGGAAAAAGGGGATATCCGGGTGGGCCTATCCCTGGCCCCGATCCTTTTAATGTGGGGATTGGCCTTTATTATCTTTTACCCCTTTTTCTATGCCTTGATCATATTGCTCGGCTTTTCTGCAACTATAATCTTTCTGGGCTCCTTAATTTACGGGCTTTATCTTCTCGTCCCCATCCTCCAGGCCGTCACCCTGTCATGGGCCACCTCCTGGCTGGCGGAGAGGATTTCTGGAGGAAAATGGATGGCCTCCCTCATGGACTTCTTTTTGCTCTCTTTTCTTCCTTTGCTCTTCTTCTGGCTTTTTTTAAAGGGTAACACCTTTTTCCATTTTTTGCCCTCCTGGTGGATGTATAGATTTATAGCGGGCCTCCATCTCAGCGCAGGGAAGGAGATCTTTTGGTCGTTTTTATTTCTGCTGGCTTATTTCTTTTTGTCCTTCCTGTTGTACCATCTGTGCTCGTCTTTGCCTTTCCTCCCTCCCCTCAAGGGAAAGTCCTTTATACCTTTAAAGGGGCTGGCCTTTCCCTACAGCGGAATTCTGCTTTTCACCGTGAGGGAAGCGAAAACGGTGGCCAGGGATTTGGAACTGATAACCTATACTCTCCTGGGCCTCACCTGGATTTTGGGATTGACGGCCCTTTTAAGGAGCGCCCACCTGGATCATGCCCTGATGGCTCTCCTGCCTGCAGCCAGCTATCTATCGATAGCTGTCTTATCCCCATTCCCTTTGACGGCCCGGGGGCGCAAGGGGGAAAGGGACCCCTCCTCTGGGCTTCCCCTTTCCGGATTAGGGATTATGTGGCGGGACAGGAGCTATTTTATCTAGGGTTTGTTTCTTTTTCTGGAATTTTTTTCTTATATCTGGTGCTCAGGCTTTCAGGGATCCCATTCCAGGGCAGTATTTTAAGCCAAATCCCCCTGTTTCTCCTCTCCTCATCCCTGGCTTATCTTACCGCGGTGCTCTTCAGGGTGGGCCGCCAAGACCTCACGGGTCAGCTGGCCGCTTTTTTTGCCTTTTTCCTGAGTCTAGGGGCCCTTGTCTATGGTATCCTATTGTTGGAAGGCTGGTTTTTGGGGATCTCTTCCCTGGCGGCGAAGCTTGTCCCTATGGGGTGGTGCTGATCCTGATCTTATTGGCCTGGGAAGTGGAAGCGGTTCATGGATCGGCTGGACTGGATTCCCTATCTTCCCCCGGGGGTAAAATTGAGGGAAAATGAGCTGTGGGACGAAGAGATCGGGATACGTTACCCCCTGGGTTCTGAGGAGAAGGAGATCTTGGAAAGGGTTGACGGGCGGAGGAGCGTGAGGGAACTGGGGGGCTAAAGGCATGGGAAATAATTTTCCTGTGGAATCAAAGGGGAAAGGTAAATTTGAGTTCCCCTCCCACCCGCTGTTTGGGGGATAAAGCCTGTGGGTTATTGGCTGAGTTGGGCTTCTATCTGCCCTCTAGATTTCCTCCCTGTCATAGGTTGAATTTGCCTAAAAAATCGATGGCGCGGTTGGGATGGTCCCTTCTCAGGTGCCTGGCGGGCAGATGGGGGAGGGTGATTGCCTTTTTAAATTTGGGGGCCTGCTTTTTACTCCTCCTCTCCCCTGAGCTCTGGTTTTTTCCCTGCCTGGCCTTGAGCTTTTCTTTATCATGGATAGCGGGGATGGTGGCCCATGAGGTGGGACATGTTATCCTTTTGCCCCCAGAATTTAAGGGGAGGTTTTATTTTTTGTTGAGCCCTACGAGTTTGATTTTGGTCACACCCCCCCTTTCTCCTCAAAGGTCTTTAATGGTAGCCATGGCAGGACCTGCGGTTTCGCTGCTTCTGTCCTCTATCTTTTTTATCGCCTCCCATTGGTTTAATGGCTTGGCAAAATTTTCTCTTTTGGGGGAAGTCCTGGCTTTTTTCCAGGAATTTTTTCCCTTCTTCCTTGGGGAGAGGACGGCAGGGCCGTCCTGAGATCCTTAAGGTCAAAATGATCCGATTGAGGGGATATCCATGAAAAGGCGAGCCATGGTGGCAGGGGTTCTTTTCTTTTCGCTGGTGATCTTAGGAATGGGGCTTTTATCTCAAAAGGGAGCTTTATCCCCTGGGACCAGCGCTAGATCCCATGTTTTGGAAATAGCCCTGAAGGGTGTGGGGGGGAGAAAAGCTCCGGTTGCCTCTTAAGGATAAGAAAGCCCTGCTGGTTTTCTTTTCCCTGCAATGCCCCAGCTGTAGGGAAGAGGTGAAAAAGCTTTGGACTGGGGGCAAATGGATAGGGGAGGAGGTGATTCTGATCGTGGAAGAGGAAAGG
>JGI26787J52750_100069_pt1 | contig 13124 bp, 13 predicted proteins | sample WilGeyfunne61714_FD_52750 | JGI IMG/M metagenome (IMG submission 52750)
GGGCTTTCAGCTCCTTAAGCTTCTTTTCCAGGGAAGAGAGGCGGTTCTCCCGCCCCCTGACCGTGAGCTTAAGCTTCCTTACCTCATCCTCCGGAAGCCCCTTATCGACCGCCCGCTTCAGCTTCCTTGCGGCAAAGCCCAGCTTCTTCCTGGCCCTTTTGAGCTTCTTTTCGGTCTCCTCTATCTCCAGCTCCAGAAGTTCCCTTTGCGAGTCGATGATGCTCTGGGCTTTGAGCCTGGCGTCGTCCGCATAGCGGGAGTTGAGCCCGAAAAGCTCCTGGCCCCGCTTCTTGATCTCGCTGCAGGGTACGCCTTCTAAAAGCCGGTTGAAGGACCAGTGCTGGCAGGCGCAGAAAAGCCGCATCTCAGTGGAGAGAGGGTCTTCCTCCCCCCGGCTCCACTTTAAAGAACGAAAGGCGGGGAAGAGTTCCGGGAAGAACTCTCCGCATACCGTGAAGTCGAGCCCGTCCTTTTCTTTACGCTTTTTCGGCATCCCTTATCAGCTCCTGAAAGCTCTGCCGGATCTTCCTGCTGCCCCTCTTCCCGCAGGTCCGGGCAGAAAAGGAGGTGACGAGGGCCAGCAGGTCCTGCACCAGTTCCGTATGGGCGTCTTCAGGTTCTTTCTGGGAAGCGACCTCTATCTTTTCGCCGCAGTGCTTTCAGGTGGCGCTCCAGGTAGGCATGCCCGAACCTCGCCAGCCTGTCGGGGTACTCGATGACGAGTTTTTTAAACTCTCCTCGTTCGGCGCCCTTCAGCGTCCGTTCCAAGCCCCGGCGCTTCTGATTCAGCCCCGAGGCCACATCTGTGTACTCCGCCACTACACGGCAGCCCTTCTCCCGCGCGTAGACCCGCAGCCTCTCCAGCTGCCGCTGCAGGTTTCCGGCGTCGGCCTGCTTTTTTGTAGACACCCGGGCGTAGAGGAGGACCGCGCCTGGTTCCGCCTTCACCCCTCCCGTCCAAAGTCGAGCGCTTGATCTCCTCTTCCGGGTCATCCCTTGACCGCTGGGGAGACGCACGGGCCTGATCAGCCCCTGTTTTTCCCACGCCCGGAGCCTGTGGGTGCACGCCCAACCTCTTTGCCGTTTCTCTGATTGGTAAAAGTTTCATGTTTTCAGTACAGCAAAATGCACAGATACAGTCAATTAAGATTTCATTTTTTGAAGCTGTTGCGCACCTCCTGCTCACAGTATCAACATGGCGTCGCCGAAGCTGAAAAACCTGTAGCCCTCCTGCACGGCCACCTGATAAGCCCGCATCACCCTCTCCCTGCCCGCAAAGGCGCACACCAGCATGAGGAGGGTGCTGCGAGGAAAATGAAAATTGGTGATGAGAATATCTATCACCTTGAACCTGTAGCCAGGATAAATGAAAAGATCGGTCCAACCCTTGCCCGGCTGGACCAAGCCCTGGGGAGTGGCGGCTGTTTCCAGAGCCCTCACCACGGTGGTGCCCACCGCCACCACCCTGCCTCCCCGGGCCCGGGCCTCGTTGATGATTTCAGCGGTCCGGACAGGCACTTCGAAGTATTCCGAATGCATCTTGTGCTGGGTTATATCCTCGGTCTTAACTGGCCGGAAGGTACCCAATCCCACGTGCAGTAGGAGAGGAACGATTTGTACCCCTTGGGCCCGCAATCTGTCCAGCAAGCGGGGGGTAAAGTGAAGCCCGGCGGTGGGCGCTGCTACTGACCCTTCTACCCGGGCATAAACCGTCTGGTACCGCTCCGGATCCGGGATTTTGGCCTTTATATAAGGGGGTAAAGGCGTTTCCCCCAGGCTATATAAAAGATCCCTCACGCTCCGGCCTTGACCCCAGAATCTTAAAATCCTCCCTCCTGAAGGGGTAGCTTCAATCACCTGGGCTCTGAGCCCCCCCTGGCCGAAAACCAGCTCTGTTCCCACCGGCGCTTTGCGTCCAGGCCGAACCAGGACCTCCCACACGTCCTTTTCCCTCTCCTCCAGGAGGAGCACTTCTATCTTGGCTCCGGTGGGAACCCTCTTGCCCCAGAGGCGGGCAGGTATCACCCGGCTTTCATTGATGACCAGCACGTCTCCCGCCCGGAGGTAGGAGGGGAGATCGTAGAAATGTCTGTGCTCTATCCTGTCCTCCTCCCGATGAAGCACGAGGAGCCGCGAAGCGTCCCGCGGCTCCACCGGGGTCTGGGCTATGAGATCCGGTGGAAGGTGGAAATCGAAATCCTCCAGCCGCAAACTCCCCCTCCTAATAGAGCGCCGCAACCTGCAAACGCTGATCGAATTTGCCTTGGTTGTAGTAGTGTTCTAAGATCTGGCGGCAGTTATAGCCCTTTATGGCCATACCCATGGCCCCCCACTGGGAAAGCCCCACACCGTGGCCGTGCCCCTTGCCCTGGAAGGTTATCCGGGTGAATATCTTGGGGACCTTTTTCTCCCCATACTTTCCTTTGAGGAAGTATTCTTCCGCCGGACCGTTGGGGGAAGGGCTACATCCCTGGGCTCCCAGCACTGCCAGATCGCCTCCATAGCTTTTACTGTAAATCCTTCCGCCTCCTGTCAAGATGTATACGGTGGAGTCCATCTCTCCCTGGAAAAGGGTGCTCTTCAGCCCCAGCACCCCCCTTATGGCGTCCTTACACACCGTTATGGTCCCCTGGGTTGTCTTTATGTCCACACGGGTTACCCTTCCCGACACCGTTTCCCCGCCGCCTTCCCCCTGGCGGTTGAAGAGAAGGTCCACCACCTGCCCTTCCAGGCTGCGGCCCTGGCGGGACAGCCAGCTTCTGACCCTATCCTCCACCTCCTGGCGGCTGAGGCAAAGGCTCCAGGTGTAGCTGCTGGCAGGCCAGCCGCCAGGGGTCTGATTCGGGTACCTCACGGCCCAGTCGTCCTCAGGAGAAGGCACCCCTTTGAGATAGGGGCGACTGCCAGACCATACATTTTCACAGTCCTCTGTATGGCCCCCGGCATTGGCGTGGAAACAGGCCTCCACCACCTTGCCCTCATATAGGAGCACCTGCCCCCTGGTGGAATCCACCGCCTCCTTGACCCGGGAAGAATAGGGTCCATAGCTCAATTCGGCTTCATAGCCTTTATACACTTGGCTGGCCTCGCTATCCTTCAAGTCATAGAGCGCCGCCGGCCTTAAATGGCTATAGGCGTAAGAGCGGGAGATTATGGCCTGGGCCTTGAGGGCCTCCACAGGGGCGCTGGCGGGCATCTCCTTGCCCACTACCCCGTAGAGATATCTCTCCATATCCAGGGTGTTTATGGCCAGCAAGCCCTTTTCCCCCACCAGGAGGGTCAATTCCCCCCGGTAGCGGCAACCCCTATAGGCGAAGAGGGACTCTCCTGGATCTCCCAGGGCTTTTAATTTAAGGCCGCACCTCAAAGGGGTCTCAAGGTTGTTTCTATAAAGGGACAGGATCCCCCCCTTCACCTCTGCCCTACATGCTTCCCCCGGCGCCACCTTGCCCATTTCCCTTCCGCTCTCCAGATCCACCAGGCAATAATCCCCCCGGAGGACCCGGAATTCGGCCTGAGGGGTCTCCTGTCCCAAAAGGATCCTTATGGAAGGGGGGGCCTGAGCCGAGGCCCGGGCACAAAAAATCCATAAAAAGAACAGAAACACACCTGCGGTTAAAAAAGGGCTAATCCTTTTCATGAAATTTCTCCCCCTCCGCTTTCACCGCGCTGCAGATCCTGGCCCTCTGAAATATCTGGGTGGCAGTGTCCCCCAAACTATAGGCCAGCTGGTCAGCAGGCTCCCTCGCTTCTTTTACCAGGGGGAATACCTTTATATCCAAGCTGGCCTTTTCTCCCGGCAGGACATATCCCTGACGCAGGGCCTCCCTCAAGATAATCTCCAGGGATGGGCAGGCCTCTTCTCCCCTCAGCATCAAAGAGGATAGCAGCTTCTGGCCTTGGGGATTTATCCCCTTGCCCTCCAGCACCTTTTCCCCCTGATCAAGGACTAATTCTATACAGGGGCCGAAGTTCAGCATAACCCTGTAAGAGGGATAGGGCTCAAGGGGAGGGGCCGCAGCCCATCTCTCCAGGGAGAAAAAGATCAGGCCCAGGAGAAGGGCGGCCACCACTGAAGCCACAAGGCGGTAAGGGTACCGGGGCGTAGGGGATTCGGGGGGCAGCCAAAGCTGGGAACCCACCCCTGGGGTAGCCGGAGCCTTTATCCTTTTCCAGAGGCCATCCCAGGTCAGGACCAGGGCCTCCTCTCCCTTTTTCTCCACCACCAGGCCCCGGGAGGGACCTGGTTCTGCCGAAAGGCCTTTTTCTATAAAGCTCCTCAAGGCAGGGAAAGGCCCGGAGAAGAGAAGGGCCATAGCTATAACATATTTCTCGTGGGGCTTAAGTTGAGATCGGCTCGCCTCGCAGGCTTTTTCCAAGGCCCTTAAAGGCAGCCTCCTGCGCCGGCGTAGATAGTCCCTTATCAGGGGATGGGCGGCTGCTACCCGGGCCGCGGCCAGCATCTGATCCCTAATTTTAGGTGTTTCCGGGCTGCTCTTGGCTATAGCCTCCGGGCTCAAGCCGTATTCCCCCAATCGGGCCTTAAAGAGCCCCATCTCCTCCTGCCATCCTTCCCTTTCCTCCATAAGGCCATCTCCTCCCTGTTTTTCAATGTCTCAATATAAGGTTGAGCAGGATAGTCAAGAGCAGGCTCAACAGGATGCAGGTGACCAGGGGGAAGTAAAAAGTAAAGGCCCCCTTTTGTATATAGATGTCCCCCGGCAGGCGGCCCAAGGGCAGATTTTTTTCCAAAAGATACAATAGTCCTCCCATAATTACAAGGAGCGCACCTATACCTATGAGCATCTTGCCCAACATGCCATTGCCACCCACCAGCTCCACCCCCATGATCTTTTAAAAAAGCCCGGGATCTATCCCTAAATGTTCGTAAGCCTTGGGAGTAGCCACCCTTCCCCGGGGAGTGCGCTGCAGCAACCCCCTCTGGATCAAAAAAGGTTCGTACACCTCTTCTATGGTCCCCGGATCTTCGCTTATGGCCGTGGCCAGGGTTTCCAGCCCCACCGGCCCCCCCTGGAATTTATGGATTAAGGTGCGCAAAAGACGGCGATCGCAGTGATCCAACCCCAGAGGATCCACCTGCAACAGCTCCAGGGCCTCCCGGGCCACAGCGCCGGTGATAACTCCCCCTGCCCTCACTTCAGCATAATCCCTGACCCTCTTAAGAAGCCGGTTGGCTATCCTGGGGGTCCCTCGGGAACGGCAGGCAATCTCCCTGGCCCCTTCGGGTTCTATATCCACCTTCAGGATAGCTGCCGAACGCATTACGATCTTTTCCAATTCCTCTTCATTATAAAAATCAAGCCGGGCATTTATGCCAAAACGCTCCCTGAGGGGAGAGGATAGAAGGCCTATCCGGGTGGTGGCGCCTACCAAAGTGAAGGGGACCAAGTTTAGCCGGAGAATGCGGGCAGCAGGCCCTTTGCCCAGTACTATATCCAGAGCGAAATCTTCCATGGCAGGATAGAGGATCTCCTCCACCGCCCGGGGCAGGCGGTGGATCTCGTCTATGAAGAGCACGTCCCTGGGTTCCAGGTTGGTCAAAATGGCAGCCAGGTCCCCAGCCCTTTCCAAGGCCGGCCCAGAAGTGACTTTCATATTCACCCCCAGTTCGTTGGCTATTATGCCGGCCAGGGTAGTCTTGCCCAGCCCCGGGGGACCATGGAGGAGGACATGGTCCAGGGCCTCCCCTCTCTCCCGGGCAGCCTGAATAAAGATGCTTATAGTTTCTTTTATATGTTCCTGCCCTATGTACTCTTTAAGATACCGGGGCCTTAAGCTTGTTTCCAGTTCTCCCTCCCCGTTTATCTGCTCTCCGGCAAGCAGCCTCTCCCTCTTCAAGCTCCTGGCCCCCCTCTACCTATGATCTGCAGAGCCCGATGAACCAATTCCGCCACCCCGGCCGTATCCCCCAAATCCCTCTGGGCTTGAAGGAGGATAGGTTTTATCTCCCCAGGGGAATAGCCTAAGGAGAGAAGGGCTGCTTGGGCCTGTCCTACAACCCCTTCAGCTTCTGCAGTAGGGATCATCCCCTCATCTTCCGCCACCTTAGACAAAATTTCTTTGAGTTCCAGGAGAATCCTGCGGGCCTTTTTGACACCTATACCCGGCAGGCGGGTGAGGAAATCCAGATCCTCATGTAGAATGGCTGCTACCAGTTCTTCAGGGGTGGCCTTCCCCAGGATTTGCAGGGCCCCCCGAGGCCCGATGCCCGAAACCCGCCTCAAAAGGGAAAAGAAGCGGGCCTCCCCTTGGCTGAGAAAACCGTAGATATCCAGGGCATCCTCCCGGATCAAAAGATGGGTATAGACCGTCACCTGGCTGCCCAGGGGAGGCCATGCCCTGCCCTCTGGAGTCCTGATGAACCAGCCTATACCACCCGTTTCCAGCCACACACCCTGGGGTCCTATCCAGCGGAGTTTCCCCCTTAAATAGGCTATCACCAGAACCCCCCCTACCTAAAGGGAAAGTAAAGACGGCAGGCGTGGCAGAGGGCTACAGCCAAGGCATCGGCCACATCATCGGGATGGGGTTTTTCCTCCAGGCCCAGGAGGAGTTGGACCATGCGCTGGATTTCCGCTTTAGTGGCCCTGCCATGCCCAGCCACCGCCTGTTTCACCTCCAAGGGGGCGTATTCCGCCACCTCCAGCCCTCCATGGGCAGCAGCCAGCAGGGCCACTCCCCGGGCCTGTCCCACCTCAAAGGCTGTACGGGCGTTTTTATTGAAAAAGAGCTTCTCCAGGGCCATGACCTGGGGCTGATATTGATGAATGAGGGTGAGGAGATCTCTATATATGGAAACCAGGCGGGCTTCCATGCTTTTTCCCGGCGAAGTGAAAATGCAACCGCAACCCAACGGCAGGTACCGCTGGGGCCCCATCACCTTTAACAGCCCATATCCCACCCTGGCCACTCCTGGGTCTACGCCCAAAATCAGCACCATATTTCCCCCTTAGGGGATATTCGCCACATGGAGTTCAATTCCCTTTTTCTTCAGCGGGGGGAAAATTCATCTAGGGAATCCAGCGCCACCAGAAGCTCCTCCTCTGAGGAGAACTCCGCCCCCCTTCTCTATCTTTTCCCTCCAGGAAGAAGGAAGGGCGCTGGCCGGGATGGGGGTTACCCTCAGCAGGGGACCTGGGGATCCTGCCGACCCCTGGTAGATGGCCACAAACCCGTCTTTGATTTTAAGATGCCTTTTGGTGGCCTCCTGGGGAGGAAGGCCAGGCACCTCCTGGATTAAAACCAAGCGCCCCTTCTCGTCCTCCACTATCCTCCAGCCCTCGGTGGGGGAGAAATATCTGGCCAATTTTTCTTTATCTAAATTTTCCCAAGGAAGGTCCGATGGCCAGGGCACCTCCTCGCTGCGGCCATCGGCCAGGTAGCGCCTGAGCACCAGAGGGGGTTTCCGGTCAGGGTCTTCAGCCGTTGCTGGAGGGGAGATGGGAGTTCCCCTGCCCCTGGCCATTTGAAAAAGGCCCAAGCCCGCTAGAAGGATCAGCAGACAGGCTGCTCCAAGAAACAGAGAACGCCGGCGCTTGTTTTCCATAATGTTCCTGGCCCTTTAGGACCAGAGCACCTCCCTTTCCATGTCCATCCATTATAAGTCTAGCCGGCGTTCCCCTCATTTATACCTTGAATTACATAATTGCCCCCGCTTTAAGCCCCCACCTGCTCCAGGACTTCATCGGGTATCTGGGCATTGGTGTAGACAGCCTGGACGTCATCATGTTCTTCCAGCCTTTCCACCAGCTTAACCACTTTGGCCGCGATTTCGGGATCCTCTATGGTCACCGTGGTCCGGGGGACCATCTCCACCTCTGCATGGCCTACGGTGACCCCGGCTTCCTCCAGGGCCTTCTTGACCTTCTCCAGCTCCTCCGGGGCCGTCTTAATTACCAAAATTTCCTCATCGGTATCGTCCACGTCTTCTGCCCCGGCCTCAATGGCCTTGAGCATTATCTCTTCCCGCTCTTCCCCTTCCGGGACCTCTACGCGGATGACCCCTTTGGGCTGAAATAGCCAGGAAACGCAGCCGCTTTCCCCCAGGTTGCCCCCGCTCTTGGAAAATATATGGCGGATCTCCGAGGCGGTGCGATTGCGGTTGTCGGTGGCTATATTTAAAAGCAGAGCCACTCCTCCGGGACCATAGCCTTCATATACCAGCTCTTCATAAGTGGCCCCCTCCAGCTCCCCTGTTCCCCGCATTATGGCCCGCTGGATGTTCTCGCTGGGCATGTTTATCTCTTTGGCCCGGGCTATGGCGGCCCGCAGGCGGGGATTGGTCTCGGGATCTCCCCCTCCTGAGCGGGCAGCTAGAATGATTTCTCTGGCCGCTTTGGTGAAGAGGCGGCCCCTCTTTTCGTCCATCTTGGCCTTACGATATTTTATATTGGCCCATTTGGAATGTCCTGCCATAACTTCCCCCCTCTCTTCTGCCCTCATTCTAAAAATATTAGCACAGAATCGGCTTTTCAAGCAACAAACCTAGCTGAAAACGCCGGTGCTGAAATAGCGATCGCCGCTGTCAGCCAGGAGGGCCAGTATCTTCTTGCCCCTTCCCCATCTTTGGGCCAGCTGGAGGGCAGCCCAGACCACCGCACCGGAGGAGATCCCCGCCAGGATGCCTTCTTCCCTGGCCAATCTCCTGGTCATGGCAAAAGCCTCCTCGTCCCCCACAGGGATCACTTCATCTATGAGATCCCGGTTCAAAATGGGGGGTATAAAATCAGGTCCTATGCCCGGTATCCTATGGCTGCCCGCCTGCCCCCCTGACAGCAGGGCTGAGCTCTTGGGTTCCACCGCTATTATCTTCACCTCTGGGAGCTGGGGCTTCAATCCCTCGGCTATACCTGTAATGGTTCCCCCTGTGCCTACCCCCACCACCACTCCGTGTAGGTCCTTGCCCATCTGCTGCAGGATCTCCTGGGCAGTGGTCTCTCTATGGGCCTGGGGATTGACGGGGTTTTCAAATTGGTTGGGCAGAAAATAGTGGGGGTTTTCCTCCACCAGCTTTCGGGCCCAAGCCACGGCCCCGGAAGTACCTTGTTCTGCGGGGGTCAGCACCACCTCGGCGCCAAAGGCAGCCAAAATTTGCCTTCTCTCCCAGCTGGCATACTCAGGCATTACCACTATAACCCTATAGCCCTTTACTGCCCCCACCATGGCCAGTCCTATGCCGGTGTTGCCGCTGGTGGGTTCTACTATGGTGCCTCCCGGTTTAAGCTTTCCCTGCCTCTCAGCCTCTTCTATCATTTTCAAAGCTATCCTGTCCTTAACGCTGCCTCCAGGATTTAGAAATTCCAGCTTGGCATAGATCTCCGCTCCCCCTTCGGGAGTTATTTTCTGCAATTTCACGATGGGGGTCTGACCTATGAGTTCCGTCACGTCCCTATAGACCTGCACCCTTCTCCCCTCCTTAAAAAAGGCCATGGAGGGACCCCCATGGCCTATATCCAGTGCGGCTCAGCCGCCTTATATTTACATCTCGGGGCCCTTGGAAAAAATCCTTCTGCTCAAAACTCCAGGGAATGCAATATGCCCTTCATGGGCTGGGAAGAGAAGTTTACATAGGTTTGGGGCACTGGGCGCCCACGATGATGGCCTCGGTGAGGGGCAAGGTGGAGGTCACCTTCACCTTTTCCTGGCTCAGGGGAGCTATGATCTGCACCTCCCCTTCCACCTCCAGGTAAATGCGGTGGCGGGTCTGGTTTATCCCCGAGGACTCAAAATTATCCCCCACGTGCACCTTCACCACCCCCAGGGGGATAAAGCGCAGGGGAAGCCTGGGGCCATAGGCTGCCAGCCAGCGCACCCCCAACACCTGGCCCAGGGGCATATGGTAGGTCTGGGTTTCCATCTGGGCCAGGCGCTCCTGAATAGCCAGCTGGGCCCGAGCTTGAATCCGGCTTATTTCCAGGGCATCGGCAGCCATGAACACCACTTTGCCGTCGGTGGTCCCAGGCTGGATTAAATTGCTATACTTCACCTCTCCCCTGAGGTTCTCCAGCACCGCCTGTTGTATGGCTTCCACCACCACCCTCCGGGCCTGGGGAACCGCCACCGTATCCAGGGTTTTATAGAGGCGCCACTCTAAAAACAGGAAAAGCAACGTGAGTGCTATCGGTACTGCCAAAAGGGGAATTCCTGGCCGCCCGCGCCGCATGGCCCCACCCCCTATGAGAAGTATACTCCCCCAGGGGGTTAAATGTGAAAAAATCAGCTTAGAAGCTTGATCCGGGCAAACCTCCTCTTGCCCGCCTGCAATACCATCCCGTCCCTGAGTTCCAGGTGCAGATCGGGATCCACCACCTTCTCCCCCTGGACCTTCACTCCTCCCTGCCTTATAAGGCGCCGGGCTTCGCTGGTGCTGGAAACCAGGCCGGCTTGCACCATCAAGCGGGGCAGCCATACGGTGCCCGGTTTCAAAACTATCTCCGGTATTTCCTGGGGCAATTCTCCTTTTTGGAAGATCCTTCTGAACTCTTCCTCGGCCGCCAGGGCTGCCTCCTCTCCGTGATACATGGAGGTGATCAGTCGGGCCAGCTTCATCTTCACATCCCGGGGATGGAGTTGGCCTGAGGATAGGCCTCTGCGGATCTCTTCCAATTCCTCTGGGGGAATGGGGGTGACCAGTTCAAAGTAGAGCAGCATCAGCTCATCGGGGAGGGACATGATTTTTCCGTAAACCTCTCCGGGGGGCTCGTTGATGCCCACATAGTTGCCCAGGCTCTTGCTCATTTTCTGAACCCCGTCTAGGCCCGGCAATAGGGGCATGAGGATAGCCACCTGGGGCTCTTGTCCGTATTCCCTCTGCAGGTGCCGGCCCACTATCAAATTGAACCTCTGATCCGTACCCCCCAGCTCCACATCCGCCTCCAGCACCACCGAATCATAGGCCTGCATCAAGGGGTAAAAGAATTCGTGGATGCTTATGGGCCTGTTCTCCTGATACCGTCGGGAAAAATCCTCCCTCTCCAACATGCGGGCAACGGTCATCTTGGCGGCCAGCTCTATCACCTGGGCGAATTTCAATTCAGACAGCCACTGGCTGTTAAATTTTATTATGGTTCTGCGGGGATCCAGGATCTTGAAAACCTGCTCCTTGTAGGTTTCCGCATTGGCCAGGACCTCCTCTTCTGTGAGCTGTCTCCTGGTCTCCATTTTTCCCGTGGGATCCCCGATGCGCCCGGTAAAATCCCCGATTATGAGGATGACCTGGTGGCCCAGTTCTTGAAATTGCCGCAGCTTGTGGAGGACCACGGTATGGCCCAGGTGGATATCGGGAGCGGTGGGGTCCAGCCCCAGCTTCACCTTCAAGGGCCTGTTGTCCCTGAGGGACCTCTCCAGCTTGGCCCTCAGCTCCTCCTCGGTGATTATCTCTGCCGCTCCCCGCTTTAAAATACGCAGCTGCCGATCTGCTTCCCTTTTTATGTCCGTATCCTTCAAGGGAACCCCTCCATAATATGCATTGGGCTTGAAAAATCCAGGTACAGTTTATCACGGAAGGCCAGTGACTGCAACAGCTTGGGGTATGTGGTATAATACCCCCATAAGGAGGTGAAGATGGTGTCGTCCCTTCCCCAAAGGCAGCAAAAAAAGGTGAAAAAGAAATTGAGTCTGGCCCGGATCCTTCTGCTGGGTCTGGCCATAATTTTTTTGATAATTCTGGGGGCAGGCACGGGATGCGCCATAGGGCTTTTCCGCACCATGCCCGAGTGGGATCCGGCCAAGCTCACCCTGGCTATGAATACCTTCATCTATGATAAGGACGGCCAGCTGGTGGAGCAGTTGCGGGGAGAGGAAAACCGCATAGTGGTGCCCCTGGAAAAGATACCTAAACATCTCCAAAATGCAGTGATAGCCATTGAGGACAACCGTTTTTACCAACACCATGGGGTGGATCTAAAAGCCATACTGAGGGCCACCTGGATAAACCTGCGCAGCGGCAAAATCCAGGAAGGGGGTAGTACCCTTACCCAGCAGCTGGCCAAGAACGCCTTCATAGATAATCCAGAACGCACCTTAAAAAGGAAGATCCAGGAGGCCATCCTGGCCCTGAAACTGGAAAGGACCTATACAAAAAAAGAGATCCTGGAAAATTACCTCAACATCGTATATTTGGGCCGGGGTACCTATGGAGTGGAAACGGCAGCCCGGGCCTATTTCGGCAAATCGGTGTCGGATCTGGACCTGGCGGAGTCCGCCTTCCTGGCGGGTCTTATCCAGAGCCCGGCCAGCTACGATCCCCGCACCAACTGGGAGGGGGCCAAGAACCGGCAATCCCTGGTGCTGGACTGCATGGTCAAATACGGGTTCATCACCCCCCAGGAGGCGGAAGAGGCAAAAAATAAAAAGCTGGAGTTCAAAGAGGCTCCCATTACCAGGGGGAAAAACTTCCCTTATTTTATAGACGCGGTGATAGACGAAGCCGGCAAACTGCTGGAAAGCCAGGGGATACCCTCCTCAGAGCTCTACAGAGGGGGACTGAAGATCTACACCAGCTTAGACCAGCGCATTCAAAGGGAAATGGAGGCCGCTTTTAGAGATAAAAACAGCTTCCCTCCAGGCGCTCCCGACAGGCCCATAGAGGGGGCCATGGTGGTGCTGGATCCCCACACCGGGGAGATAAGGGGCTTGGTGGGGGGCAGGGACTACAAGGCCCGAAGGGGGTTCAACCGGGCCACCCAGGCCCGACGTCAGCCGGGCTCCACCATCAAACCCCTGGTGGTGTACGGTCCTGCCCTGGAGAAGGGCTATCCCCCAGCCTACGTGATAGACGACGTACCCACCACCTTCCCCGGAAACTATCGGCCGGAAAACTATGATGGCCGCTATCGGGGGCTCATAACCATGAGGGAAGCCCTCCGGTGGTCGGTGAACGTGGCCGCAGTTAAGATGCTCCACACCATAGGCATAGAAACAGGATACGAATTCGGCAAGCGCCTGGGTTTGCCCCTCCGGCCAGAGGACAAAAATCTCTCCCTGGCCCTGGGAGGGCTGACCACAGGGGTATCCCCGGTGCAGATGGCGGGGGCTTACGCGGCTTTTGCCAACGGCGGCACCTATATAACCCCCCACTGCGTCACCAAAATCGCCGACCGCCA
>JGI26787J52750_100070_pt1 | contig 13001 bp, 15 predicted proteins | sample WilGeyfunne61714_FD_52750 | JGI IMG/M metagenome (IMG submission 52750)
GGACCGCCTCGATGGCCGCCGCGTCGCCCTCCACCAGCTTGACACCCCCGGCCTTGCCGCGCGCACCGGAGTGGACCTGCGCCTTAATCACCCGCCGGGGGGCGTCCACGGCCTCAAGCGCGCCCCGGATGGCGTGGTCGGAAAACGAGGTTCCCTCAAGTGGGGTGGAAAGCGGCACCGGAATCCCGGCTTTGGCAAACAGCGCCTTGGCTTGATATTCGTGAAGGTTCATGTTGGCCCGAGTAAGCGTGAAGACCGGCGAATGTCCGGCCATATCGTAATGACAGTTCAAGTCACCGTCGAAAACTGGATGGAACGGGTTTTCGGGGTTCTCTTGCAATGGAACCGGCCATTTTCACTCATGCGGGCGCGGTTTCAAAGCCCCCGTGTGACAGGGGCTTTATCGGCTTGCCGCAGACGGCCCCGGTGGCCAGGGGGCTGTCGGGCTTTTCGCGTCATGTGGCCAGCGTGGCTCTACTCCTCGGGCAAGAGGGTGATGAGCTTTTCCAGCGGAATCTTGTCGAGGATGACCAGCTTGTAACCCAGGGCGATATAGTCATTGACGGTGGCCGGGCCGGACTCGGCCACAATAACACTGTCAATAAAGGCTTCGGGGGGTACTTCCCGCCAGGAGGCATGGGTTTTGCACACATACACGCCGGCACCAAGCTGTTGGAAGTCTGCCACCATTGCCTGAACGTCGCCGCTGTGCGCGGTGGCGTCGGTGGTCAACTGAAATTGTTCCCGCCCGTGCGTAACAATCGCCACCGGCAGATCGGGAAAGCGCTGGTGAATGCGGGGAATCTGCTGCATCAGCCAGGGAAAGTGTTCGTCCAGCGCGCGCTCATCCCAGGCTTCGATATCGAACACAATGCCCGCTGGTGGTGTTTCCATGGCTAGAATGCGGTCCACTTCGCCGACCGGGTCGGGGAAGATGTGGCGCTGATCCTCGGCGAGGGCCGCGCCAAGCCAAAGCAGGAGAAGCAAGGGGAGTAGGGCGCGGCGCACCGGGTTGGCTGGGTGCAGAGTCGGGGTCTTCATGGCACACCTCCTTCGAGAAGGCGTTTGGACGGGGGGCGGGCGTATCGGAGGGTTACTCCGTTGAAGGCCGGCCTGTCCTTTAGTGTAGTACCCGGTTTTTCTTTTTGCAGAGGAACACCGTCAGTACGGGGCGACGCCGCCGTTGGGGGAATCGCTCGGGCGTGATTAGTCGTGGGCGGCGCCTGCCTTGATGCCTGCTTTGACGTTGTCCCAGCTGGCCCAGTTTTCCTCATTGGGCGGCAGTTGAACATGGTAGCCAAGCTGTTGCAGGTTCTTTCGGACGGTGGCGGCGTCTTCGCGTGCGAGTTTGCGGTCTGGGGTCAGTTCGATTTCCAGCGCCAGCTCCGGCTGGCCCATTTCNTTCATGATCGGCGGTGTGACGGCTGAGAAATCGTCCTTCTCGGGCAGGTACAGATAAAGGCCTTCCTTGCGGCTGCTGCGGTATATCCAGATTTTCATGGTGCTTCCCGGTGAGTGGTCTGGTTTGGGAGAGGGTGAATCAGAAAACCCCGCCGTGGCGGGGTTTGCGAAGCCGGTTGCCCGACCCAATTGCTGGCTCGGGCGAGATTGGTTGGATCAGCTTTCCTTGTGGTAGTCCCACAGGCGCTGGACTTCGGTTTTGGAGCCGAGAATCACCGGCACGCGTTGGTGCAGCTTTTGCGGCTGCATTTCCATGATGCGCTCGGGGCCGGTAATGGACATGCCGCCGGCCTGCTCGACGATCATCGACATCGGGTTGGCTTCGTACATCAGGCGCAGCTTGCCGCCTCGCTCGCGGCTCTTGCTGTCGATTGGGTACATGAACACGCCGCCACGGGTCAGGATGCGGTGCACTTCGGCCACCATGGAGGCTACCCAGCGCATGTTGAAGTCACGGCCGCGCGGACCTTCCTTGCCCTTGAGGCATTCGTCGATGTAGCGCTGTACCGGCGCATCCCAGAAACGCTGGTTAGACATATTGATGGCGAACTCGCTGGTTTCTTCCGGCAGGCGGATGTTCGGGTGCGTCAGCACGAACTCGCCCACTTCGCGATCGAGCGTGAAGCCGTTGACGCCGTTGCCGATGGTCAGCACCAGAATGGTGGAGGGGCCGTAGGTCACGTAACCGGCGGCCACCTGTTCGGTGCCGGGCTTGAGGAAGTCTTCCTCGGTCGGGTTGGCCTTGCCTTCAGGCGCGTGCAGGATGGAGAAGATGGTGCCGACCGTGACGTTGACGTCGATGTTGGAGGAGCCGTCCAGTGGGTCATAGGTGCACAGGTACTTGCCGCGGGCTAGCTCGGCCGGCAGTTCGTAAATCTCGTCCATTTCCTCGGAGGCCAGCGCGGCGACCTGCCCGCCCTCGGCCAGGATACGGGTGAATTCATCGTTGGAGATGATGTCGAGCTTCTTCTGGGTCTCGCCCTGCACGTTCTCGGTTTCGGCCGAGCCGAGGATGCCGATCAGGTTGCCCTTGCCAACCTGGGAGGCGATCAGCTTGCAGGCAGACGCCACGTCACCCATCAGAAGAGTGAAATCGACATCGACGCGTCCGGCACGCACTTCGGCGGCCAGGTACTGGGACAGGCTTACATTGTTGGCCATGCTTGACTCCTTGAGCTAATGCTTGCTTACGTTGAATGTATGAAGGTCAAAACTTAGCCTATCTTACCGTAATTTCGGCTAGTTTGATGGTGCCGGCGGCATATCAACGGTCTGATGTGGTTGATAAGCCTTCCTTGCTTGCCCAAGCTGTTGTGAGGCAGCTATGCTGCGCCTATGCCTTTCCTTGCGGTTTTGCGAGGGGCGTTCGCGGTTCCTGGTGGCAGAGCAGGTTTTTTGATGGATTTGAACGACGAAAACATTACACGCATAAACAGCCGCCGGATTATTGCCAAGATCATCGGGCGGCATTTTAAGGCGCGCGGCAAGTTCCGGATCGCCACGCTTGATGGNGAGTATGCCGGTGACACCAGCTTTGTGGGGCATGATGTGGACGCCGGTGTGATCGTGGTGGATGCGCTGCCCTCGGTCGAGGGGCGTCATGTGGAGATGGCGGATCGCGTCGAGGTTCGAGGTGTGCTCGACTCGCTACTGACCTGGTTCTACTGCCCGGGCGTGAGCGTTCATCTTGAGGGCAATGACCGCTACTACCATATTCCCTATCCGGATGAGCTGTATCGTCTCCAGCGGCGCAATGCATTCAGGATCGTGCTGCCGGTCACCAATGCGTTCAGGATCGTGCTGCCGGTCACCATGGACTCGGGCGTGGTGACGGGGGTGCCCAATGATATTCGGCAGGTTCATGCGCGGCTTCACGACCTTTCTGCCACTGGCGCGGGAATTTTGCTCGATGAGGTGGAGGCCGCCTATTTCGAACCGGGAATGCGGGTCGATGCGGCAATGCTGGAGGTCGAGTGGCAGCTGGATCTCAAACTCAGTCTGGAGGTGCGCAACAAGCGCCCCGGGCCGAAGGAGTCCGAGGTGATCGTGGGGGTCAGTTTTGTGGACATGGACGCCGCTGATGCGCATGCCTTGCAGCGGGCAGTGATGGAAATTCAACGAACCTCCCTGCTCGCCATGCGCTGAAAGTCGAAGACCAGGGAGGAATCGAAAGCCTTTTTCTGAACCTTCGGTTGTTGGCGCGTCAGTTGAGGGGGCGTACCCGGATGCGGGTTCCCAGTCGGTGTATCTGATCCGGTTGCACGCTCACGATGTCGTCACCGGCGTTGGTGGCCTCCACGCAAAGCATGTGCTCGTATTCTTCCCGCGCCATGTCCGCAAGTGCCTCGGCACCGTCTGCCCAGGGGGTCCAGACCACCGTGGAGTGGCTGCCGCGCTTGCTGACCTCCAGCTGACGGTTGGCTTCGGGGTCTTCCACGATNACATCGCTGTTGGTGCCCAGAAATATCCGGTCGGTCGGGCCGGAAAAGCGGAGCACGTCATCTTGGTAGTCCCGGTTCAGCCCCTTGAGCTTGTCCAAATAATAGTAGCCCTCCAGTCCCCGCACCGTGACTGCGTCGATATCGCTGACTTGCAGGTAGGTGTGCAGACCCTGGGTGAGGCTGAACGACTGCTTGTCGCGGTTTTCCGTTTCNAGCAGCAGATCGAGGTGTTCGCCGATAGTCAGCGTCAGGGTCAGGCGGAAGGCATACGGCCAGAGTTTGCGGGTTTCGGCGTCATCTTCCAGCGCGAATCTCAGGATCACGTTGTCGTCTTCCCGAGCGGCCTTTTCCAGTTCCCAAAGCCGGTTGCGGGCAAAGCCGTGCGGTTGGAGACTGCCGGGATGGTCGCCGAACCAGGGCCAGCAGATCGGGATGCCGCCCCGAACCGGCCGCCCGGACTCGAACACGGCCTGTCTGCTGGTCCAGATGACTGGCCGATCACTAACGCCATCCCCTACTACCACCGGTTGCCAGTGCAGCACTTGCGCGCCCTGCATCGCCACACGGGCGCCGGCGGTCAACGTGGTGATCACCGCCTCGACTAGCTCGCCGCGTTCGCGGACGAAGTAGAGCACGTCCTTGATGCCAAAACGCCGGTTCAGGTCGTCGAGTTCCCTGTCCATGCGGGGCTCCGGGGTGATGGCGGCCAGTTCAGGTGCGTACCACCGAGTTTTCGACCGCCGGGTTGACGGGGGAGGGGGCGTAGCCATCGGCGCTGTCGTCGTTTTCCCAGATTTTCTGATCCAGGATGTAGCGAAACTGGTATTCGCTGTCCTTTTCGAGATCAAGCGTGACGCTGAAGCTGCCGTCCTTCTTGCGCTTGAGCGGGCTTTCATTGATGGACCAGCCGTTGAAGTCGCCAGCCAGGTGGACCGTGCTGGCGCCATTGCTCATTTCGGCGGGCAGGGTGAAGGTAACCTTGCAGACCGACTTGGTCTTGAGGGGTTTCTTTTGCAGGCTCATCGGGGTTCCCTCCGAATTTGGTTTCGATCACTGTGCAGGATCGCTGGCAAAGATGATCGGTTGATGACGTGACGGGCGAGAGTACTCGCGACTTCGCGAATCACCCGTGACGAGGTAAGCCAAGTATATAGTCCATTACGCGCATTTTTGCAGCCTGCGCTGTCCCGCCGNCACATTAGGCCCCCTTGTTTTGCCCTTTGCGGATCAGGGCATTTTCGTCGATCAGACCCAGCAGTCGTCGCTCGTTGATCATCCCGGCTGTGACGAACAGGATCAGCAGGATCAGCAGCACACCGACCGTCAACAGCAGCATCGGTGCCATGGTTGCCAGCAGCGCCAGGGTGGCCGAATCCAGTGTGCCCGCTTCAAGCTGCGTGAGCACATGGGCGGGATTGACCAGCAGCGGCTGGGCGATGAACAAGAACACGAAGAAACCCACCGTCAGCAGGATTAGTACTGCCGCCAACTTGGGCCAGACCGCTACCAGGCGGCGTCTTCGCTCCAGCATTGCTTGAAGATCGCGAGCCATGATTAGCCTCCGGTTACCGGTGGGAAGAAGGCGACCTCGTTGCCGCACTCGACCGGGTGGTCCAGCGGCACGTAGTCGTGGTTGACCGCCGCGAGTGTGTTGGCAGGCATCTCGATGCCGGTGGCCTGTTCCCAGACGTCGGACACGGTTCGGATGTCGTTTGCCTGCATCGCCTCGGCGTTGATTTCGATCCGGTCCTGGCCGACCTGCTCGCGCAGGCTGGCAAAAAACTTGACGGTGATGCTCATGGTGATCTGTTGACCTTTGTGTCGGCTTATCCTGCTAAACTCGGGTGGGATCGGGCTGATCCGATTCGGATTGAAGAAATGATATCAAGAACAGGGCGTGTTTTCGCATGAGATGGCTTGTAAGGCTGCTGATTTCACTGTTCGCTGTGCTGGTGCTGTTCGTGATCGTGGCAACGGCGTTTTTGATGACCTTCGACCCCAATGACTACAAGGACCGGATCGCGCTGGAGATTGAAAAGCGCAGCGGACGAACGGTGCATTTTGACGGCCAGATCGGTTTGACGTTCTATCCGTGGCTGGGGGTCTCGCTGGAACGGGTCCGGCTGGAGAACCCACCCGGTTTCTCCGAGCCGGACATGCTACTGATCGGGCATGCCGACTTGCGTGCGGCCCTGCTGCCGTTGCTCAAGGGTGAATTCGAGATCGGCACGCTGGTGCTGCATGACCTCGAACTGTCGCTGGAGCGGCGTGCCGACGGGCGCGACAATTGGGCGGACCTGCTTGCTTTGGCACGTCGCGAATCCACGGTGGCCGATTCGGCAGGCGTGTCGGCGGGTGAGGCTGAGCCGTCGGCGGTGGCTCTCGCCATCGGGGGGTTGGATGTCCAGAACGGCCAGCTGCGCTATCGGGATCGGCTGGCCGGGCACGAGCTGGCGCTCACTGGTATCGAGCTGTATACCGAGGCGCTCACGTTTGATCGTCCGGTTGATTTTCGCTTTACCACTGGCGTCTCGTCGAGCGCGCCGGCATTTAGTGGCAAGCTGAGCTTGTCCGGTAGCTTGTTCCATGACATCGGCAGCGGCGTAACCAGCCTCACCCGTCCGAATCTGCGCATTCACGGTGATGCGGATGAGGACTGGTTGCCCCGGGCTTTTGATGCGCGCCTGGTTGGGGAGATCCTACAGCTGTCTTCGCAAAGCGGCGAGCTGGCGATGAGCGAGCTGTCGCTGACCGGCAATGCCACGGAGTTCGACAGCCTGACCTATCTGGATCTGACGTTTGGCGGCGACCTCTCCGGCAACTGGCTGGATGGCCAGTATGAGCTTGCCGGGATGACGTTGGATACACGCCTGCGCGGCATGCCGACACGCACCGGCGAACTGGCCGGCACGCTGTCGGCTGAGCTGGCGGTGGATCTTGGGGCCGGCACGGCCCATCTTGATCGGTTGAATATCGTCAGTGACCCGCTTCATCTGCAAGGCCGTCTATCCATCGGGCGGCTGTTGGCGGAGCAGGGGCCGGTGATCAGTGGCCCGATCGAGCTTCTTGCGTTCAACCCGCGAGAGCTGGCCGAAGCGATGAACTACGCCGTGCCCCCGATGCGATCAGAGGCGGCGCTGACCCACTTCGCCCTGGAGGGGCATCTCGATGCCTCGCCGGCTGAGGTGATGCTCAGGGGGGCGGTGCTGGAGTTGGACGGCCATCGATTCGAGGGCGAGCTGGGGGTGGCAGACTTGCCGAATGAGCGCCTCCGAGTGGTGCTGGCCGGCGGCGAGTTCGATGTCACGCCCTATCTGCCGCCTCCGCCGGAGCAGGTCGAAGAGGCGGAGGTGCCACTGGCTGGCGCGTCCCGCATGCCACGCGGGCTTGGCGGGTCGGACGTCGAGCGGGGGGATGAGGCCATTGATCTGCCGGTAGAGATCCTGCGTGAACTGAACGCGGAGCTGCGATTGACACTGGAGCGGCTGGTGCTTCTGACGCATCGCTTTGATTACCTAACGCTGGTGTTCAAGGCCAGTAACGGTGATCTGACCGTCGAACGACTCGATTTTAATGCCTTTGAAGGTCTGATTCGCAGCCAGAGTCGGCTGGATGTGCGGGGTGACGTGCCAGGGTGGCGGCTGGCGCTGGATGCGCGGGATGTTGCCCTGCAGCCATTGCTCGAGGCCGCCCTGCGCGAGGACCGGCTACTGGGAAAGGGCCAGCTCCTGCTGGACGTGAACACCACCGGCCGGCACCCCAGCTCGATGAAGGCCGGGTTGAATGGGCGGTTGCAGTTTGAATTGCGCGACGGTGCGATCAGGGGCTTCAATATCGCCCATGCGCTCAGACAGGCGCAGGCACGACTTGCCGGTGGCCGTGTTGAGTCGCCTGCGCAGCTTCAGACCGACTTCACCAGTATCACTGGCACGGCCAATATCCGCAACGGTGTGCTGGATAATCAGGATTTGCGGGGCGCTTCACCGCTGCTGCGGGTGGAGGGTGCCGGTCAGGTCGATATCGCGCGTGAACAGATCGACTATCGGGCCCGTGCGATGGTGGTTGGCACTCTGACCGGTCAGGACGGCCGCGCCCTGGATGAGCTGCGACAGATTCCCGTTCCCATCCGGTTGACCGGCAGTCTGCGTCAGCCGCGGGTCGCCATCGATCTGGAGGCACTGTTGCGTGAGCGTGCCGAGCAGGAGCTCCGCCGCCGGGCGACCAAAGAGATCGAACGACGCCTGCTGCCAGGAAGTGGTGACCGTGAGAACGGCAGCCGTGATCCGGTTGATCAGCTTCGTCGGCTGCTGCCGTTTTGAGAACCGGGAGTCGCTGATGACGGATTCTGCGGTGCTCCTGACACACCTGAAAGATCTGATGGCGACATTGCGCGACCCCGACCGGGGCTGCCCCTGGGATATTCGTCAGACCTTCGCGAGCATTGCCCCCTATACGGTGGAGGAGGCCTACGAGGTTCTGGAAGCGATCGAGGAAGGTGATATGCCGGCCCTGCGCGACGAGCTGGGCGACCTGCTGCTGCAGGTGCTGTTTCATGCCCGGATGGCCGAGGAACAGGGAGTATTCGATCTAGATGACGTGATGGCGGCGCTGGCGAACAAGCTGATTCGCCGTCACCCACATGTGTTCGGAGACGAGGCCGGGCAGGGCCATGATGAGGCAGCGGTCAAGCGGCTCTGGGAGGCCGGCAAGGCGGCGGAGCGGCAGCAAACGGACCGTCGGGGCGCGCTGGATGGTGTTGCCAAGAGCTTGCCGGGGCTGACGCGTTCGCTGAAGCTGCAAAAACGGGCCGCCCGCGTCGGTTTTGACTGGCCGGATACCGCCCATGTCTGGGCCAAGCTTGACGAAGAACTGACCGAGTTGCGCGAAGCGGTGGCGGATGAGGCTAACCCGGGGCGCCAGCAGGCACTGACGCATGAGCTGGGGGATGTGTTGATGGCGGTGGTCAATCTCGGGCGCAAAGTGGGCGTCGATCCCGAATATGCCATCCGTGAAGCCAATCACCGCTTTGAGCGGCGCTTTGCCGCGATGGAAGCCTGCCTGCGCGAACAGGGCCGGACGCCCGCCGATCTCTCGTTGCCGCAGTGGCTTGATCTTTGGGCGATCGCCAAGGCACGGCTTGGCGAGGGGTGAGGCGCCGCGAGCTGCCGGAGGTTATCGCGGCGCGAATGCCGACTCAGCCGGCGTCGCGGCCGGTGACTTCCTCGAAACGGGCCTTTTGCTCTGCGCTGGCTTCCTTCTGGTAGCGCGATTTCCATGCCTCGTAAGGCATGCCGTACACCACTTCGCGCGCGTCGTCGTAGCGCATTTCGATGCCCCGCTCTTCGGCGGCGGCCCGGTACCATTTGGCCAGGCAGTTTCGGCAAAAGCCGGCCAGGTTCATCATGTCGATGTTCTGAACGTCCTTGCGTTCATCCAGATGCGCCAGCAGCCGGCGAAAGGCAGCCGCTTCCAGTTCAGTGCGAGTCTTGTCGTCCACGTTCATGTCCTCTTGTTGGAACCTCGGAAAACCTCATCCATGGGGGCGAGGACGTCATCCGCAGGGGATTCGCGAATGACTTGCGCTATTTCAACCGCTTGCGCGGTTGCGAGTCCAGGCCTCACTTTAATTGTCGCCATGGATGGCGACAAGGGGCGTAGACCTAAGGATGAGGCGGGACATCCATGTGCCGCCGGGCAAAAAAGGTTTTTCGGGGTGCGCTTTTGATGGCCGTCGCCAAACGCGGATCAAATCCGCATTTGGCGACGGGTATAGCTAAAGCGCGGGGGCACCGCGCGATCAAGGGCAGCGGGTGTCCAGCGTGACCGCATGCAGCGCACCGGATTTGATGGCATCCGCCAGCAGCGCATTGACCATCCGGTGTTGCTCGATCAGGCTCTTGTCCTCGAAGGCGCCGCTGGTGACGGTGATTTTAAAACTACAGCCCTCCCCCTCGGGAATGACGTCGGCATCCGGCAGACCCTGGCGGATGAGCGAAATAATTTCCTGGTCGGTCATGTGTCGGCTCCTCTGTGGGTGTCTGGTTGGTTTGGCGGCAGGGTTAGCTTTCCAGCAGGCGTGGTTTCCCATCCTGCACACCAAGCGCTGCTCGACCGTCGAGCAGCGCCAGCAGGGCCTCGCCGACTACATGGCGGCGCCAACCTTCAAGAAGCGGCAGCTGGCGTTGCCCGCGCAGCAGCGCCAGCAGTTCGCCACCGCTTGTCAGGCTGTTGACGGCGATGTTGTGCTGCCAGGCTTGCAGCTTGACGGTAGCCTGCAACATGGCCAGCAATGCCTCCTCCCGCGCGTCGGGCCGCAACGGGGTTTCCAGCCGGGGCCATTGTGCCTCCGGCAGTTGGCAGCCTTGCTCAATCACCGGCAGCAGCGCCTTGCCATACCGGGGCAGCGCGCCTTTCGGCCAGCCGCGCAGTCGTTCGAGCTGGGCGCTGTTGCCGGGGCGGCTGCGTGCCAGATCCACCAGCAGATCATCGGGCAGTATCCAGCGCCGGGGGCAGTCCTGCGCACGGGCTTCGCGCTCCCGCCAGGCGGCCAGCTCCCGAAGAATCGCCAGCTGACGCCCCTTGAGGCGCTGGTGACCTTTGACGCGCCGCCACTGCCGCGTATCGTCAACGTCAAAGCGGGCCGGGTCGGCCAGTTGGGCAAAATCTTCCGCCAGCCAGTCCTGTCTGCCGCGCCGGGTCAGCTCGTCGATCAGTTTGGGGTAAATCTCCCGCAGGTAGCGCACGTCGTCGGCGGCGTAATCGAGTTGGGCGGCATCCAGCGGGCGCTTGGCCCAGTCGGTGCGACTGTGGGATTTGTCCAGTTCGACGCCCACAAGTTCACGGACCAGCGCGGCGTAGCTGATCTGTTCGCCCATCCCCAGCAGCGCGGCGGCCAGCTGTGTGTCGAACAGCTGGTGCGGCAGTTTGCCGCAGGCGAGGTGGATCAGCTCCAGGTCCTGCTCGGCGCTGTGTAGCACCAGTGGCTTGTCGAGGGCGATCAGGAAGTCCCAGAAGGCGCTCAGGTCGGGCAGGGCGAGCGGGTCGATCAGCCAGATTCGGTCNGGGCTGGCCATCTGGATCAGACACAGTTGCGGGTAGTAGCTGGACTCCCGGATGAACTCAGTGTCCATGGCGAGAAANGACGCGGCCGCCATGATATCCATGGCGGCGCGCAGTGCATCGTCATCGCGGATCAGTTCCGGGTCAGTGACCATGTCTTGCGTGAAATCCCTCAGGGGCTTGGCGGGGTGTCCAGCCGTTCGGCGCTCTCGATCAGCACGGTTTCGCGCGGTACATCAGAGCGGAAGGGGCCGGCGGGGCCGGTTGGCTGGCTGACGATGCGATCCGCCACCTCCATGCCCTCGACCACTTCGGCGAAAACGGCGTAGCCATAACCACGCTGAGTCGGGGCGCTGAAGTTCAGGAAGTCGTTGTCGCTGACATTGATAAAAAACTGCGCGGTGGCCGATTGTGGGTCCATCGTGCGGGCCATGGCGACCGTGCCGCGCTGGTTGGTCAGGCCGTTGTCGGCCTCGTTCTTGATCGGAGCGCGGGTTTCCTTCTGGACGAAGTCCGGCGTGAAGCCACCGCCCTGGATCATGAAGTCGGGGATGACGCGATGGAAAATCGTGCCGTCATAGTGGCCATCCTCGACATAGCGCAGGAAGTTCTCCACCGTGGCGGGAGCCTTTTCGGGCTCCAGCGCCAGCACGATCCGCCCTTCGCTGGTGTTCAGTGCCACGCGCGGGCGATCGTCGGCCAGCGCCTGGCCGACGGTGGTGAGCATCAGTAGGCCGGTCAGCGCCAGGCTAATCAGTCGCTCAGTCATCGCGCTGCACCCGCTCAAGACGCTCGTGGCGTTCCTGGGCTTCAATGGTGAGGGTGGCGATCGGGCGGGCTTCAAGCCGCCGGATGCCGATCTCGTCGCCGGTTTCCTCGCAGTATCCGTAGGAGCCGTCTTCAATGCGGCGCAGCGCCTTGTCGATCTTGTTGATCAGCTTGCGGTAGCGGTCACGGGTGCGCAGTTCCAGTGCTGCGTCGGACTCCAGCGAGGCGCGGTCGTTGATGTCCGGCTCCTGCCAGTTCTCTTCGCGCAGATGAGTAATGGTGGCGTCGGCTTCTTCCGCCAGCTCGCTTTTCCAGGCTTGCAGCTTCTGTTTGAAGTATTCGAGCTGCATCGGATTCATGTAATCCTCGTCTTCCGAGGGCTTGTATCCTTCTGGGAGTGTTACGGCCATGTTGTTTGAAAACCTAGAGGTTATGAAGATATGAGGCGGCAGGGCTTGTAATCCGGTCGGCGGTCTGTGTCGCCACGGACCCCGGCCCATTGCCCGGTGGTCCAGGAATTGCCGCTCGCGGCGAGGGAGTATAGGGTTGAACCTGCTCGCGGGCAAGGCGCGGCGAGCGGCTCAGTCGGTTCGCATCCGGTTGCCGCTGCTGAACGCCCAGGTTCGGGTGATCACCATGCGGTCGTATTTTTGGGCGAGTTCCTCCGGGAAGGGGCTGAAGGGGGCGGAAAGTTCGACGATCCGCTTGGCGCCTTCGTCCAGCACGGGGTGCCCGGAAGAGCGCCGCAGTGTGATCTGTTCGACCGCGCCGTTGGGCAGCACGACCACTTCCAGCACCAGGCGACCGGCGAGATTCTGCCGNGCCGCTTCACTTGGATAGTTGAGGTTGCCGATCCGTTCCACCTTTTGACGCCAGGCGGCAAGGTAGGCGCCCTCGACGGTGTGACGGGGGTGGCTGCGACTGGACATTCGCAGCACGCGATCGGCGGCTTCCATGCGTTGGCTCGCGACGATCATCTCGGTGCGGATTTCCTGTTCTCGCATCGCATTACGCGTGACCTGCCCGCGCAGGTTGAGCACCGGGGGAGGGGCGTCGTCTGCCGTACTCGGTGGCTGCTCGGCGGGTTGTACGGCCGGCCGCTCTTCGGGCGTTGGGCTGTCTGGTGGTTCTGGTTGGCGGTCATCCTCGTCCTCGCGCTCAAGCGCGGGCGGCGGGGTAGGCGTCACGACCTCGATCGCGGGGCTGTTGGCGGGTGCCGGCTCGATGCGCGGCGGTGGGGCCGGCATGGGGGTATCCACCGCCATGAGCACC
>JGI26787J52750_100074_pt1 | contig 12681 bp, 10 predicted proteins | sample WilGeyfunne61714_FD_52750 | JGI IMG/M metagenome (IMG submission 52750)
GTTGGCTTGGGCCAAGGTGCAGTTCGCCTGTGTGGGCAAGGCCACGCGGGCAGCCTTAGAACAGCGGGGCGTGGCGCGTGTGTGGGCNCCTGAGCAGCGTTTTGACAGCGAAGGCTTGTTAGCGCTGTTAGCCGGGCAGCCCATGCAAAACCGGCGGGTGGTGATTATCCGCGGGATGACCGGTCGCACCCATCTGGCCAAGGCGCTAACGGCGCGTGGCGCGAAAGTGGTATTTTGCCCGGTGTATCAGTGCCATTGTCAGCCATTACCCGATTATCTGCTCCAGCAACCCGGTCGTGCGGTGCTGGTGGTGATTACCGCGCCAATCGCATTGGAATGCCTAGCTAAGCAAAGCGATGCTAAAACTCTGCTAGAATTAAATCTTGTGGTGATTAACCAACGAGCACTCAAAAAAGCACGTCGCTTGGGCTTTGCCGGTGGCATTGAGGTTGCGGGTAGCCCGGAAACCTCAGCCCTGGCAAGAGCCGTGGGGCGTTTTCTTACACCCGCAGCATGATATGCTTAACCAACAAAACGCCTAAGCGCGCAAGCGAAAAGACTCCATGGTCAATTCCTAGAGTGCTTTTCATTGCTGGTGAACCGACCGACCGGCCCGAAATCGGGTCTGATTGAAGCCAACGGTTCGCCAACCCGCTGATGCGGTGTGCATTGTGTCTACCCACATCGGGAATGAAATATGGACAAGAAAGACGCCGATCAAAAGCAGAAGACCGATCCTAAATCGCCAACCAAGGCCCAACCGGCTGAGAAACCGGCAAGCGCGCCGGATAAATCAGCACTGCCGGACGCAAAGTCTACCGGCAAGCCTCAATCCCAGCCCCAATCCCAACCCAAGGGAAAGCCCGCATCGGGTGGTCAGCCCAGATCGAACAAAAACCGATCAAATCAGGATGGCCGTAGCCAGCAAAAACAAGCGGCTAAGCAGCAGTCATCTCCACATGATAATGCCGCAAATCGCACTGCGGCTCCAGAACCGAGCACAGGAACAAGCACGCCACCGCCTAAGCCTAAGCAATCGAAAGCGGCCGAGGGAGCGCAACCCGCAGCCGGCAAGCAGACCGAGGCGGCAAAACAGCCCGGGGTGGACAATAAACCCCAGGCCACTTCATCAGAATCTGTGAAACGTAAAGATGTGAAAAGTGAAGAGGTTAAAACTAAAGAGAAGGCGTCTGCCACTGATAGTGATGCCTCTGCTAAGGCCGCTCGCTCTGACAGTGGTGAACCTAAAGCCAGCAGCGCAGCGGTCGGGGTATTAAGCATCTGGCTGGTACTGGTGTTTTTGCTGTTGGCCGGTTCTTTGGGTGGTGCGAGTTGGTATGGCCTGCAACTGCTGGATGAAAGCTATGATCGCATCAGTGAGCTTGAAAGCAACTTTACCCGACAGCATCAGGATTTAAACCAGCAAGCCAAGCGTATCGCCGAGACGAATGAGTTATTGCAAGAGCGGGATGCCCAAATCGAAAATGAAATTGGTGAGTTAAAGCAATCGCTGGATATACAGCGCGCGGAAATTGACAGCGCAATCCTCGAGTGTACCGGCGAGGTGGAAAGCCGCATCGATCATCTGGCCACCAATGTGCAGCGTATTGAAGACCGTTTATCCCGTGGTGAGGTGGCTTGGAAAACGGCTGAAATCGGCTTTTTGCTCACCCGTGCCCAAGAGCGGCTGGTGATTGCCCGTGATCCGGCCGGGGCGGCGGTGGCGCTCGAATTAGCAGATCAACGTGTTGCCCAGTTAGCCCGACCGCACTGGTTGGGACTGCGTGATCAGATCGCCACGGCTTTAGGTGCAATTGAATCATCACATCGTTTTGATCGGATTGGCGCGGCCTTGAGCATGCGCCGCTTAGGAGATCAAGTCAGCGATTGGCCACTGGCGCAAGAGTCCGTGATTGAAGAAACCGCCACGGATACCGATGAGCTGACTCAGCCTTCTCGCCCGCCCATCGAAGCCAGCTTGCCGTGGTACGAACGCGCTGTAAAACAAGCTTGGCGCTGGGTGACCGATCAGTTTCACGTGGAACATAAAGGGCGCATAGTCGAGCCGGTTGATCGTTTTGAGACCGACCGTGAAATGCGCATCTGGTTAACCGCTGTCCGTGAGGCGCTGTTAGCGCGGGATGTGCCTAACTTGGAGCGCGCACTGCATGAGGCAGACTTTTGGCTGACTGAGCACTACAACCTTGATGATGCCGGTCCGGCGCGCTTAGCAGAAAAGCTGGCCGATATTCGCAGCAGTGCTGGGTTATCTGAATACCCCGATTTGCAAGCGCTGTTTACGGCCTGGGAGGCTGCTGAAATGCGAGAACGGGAAAATGCCCGCCGTTATGACGGGGAGGGTGAATAATGAAACGTCTTGTATTCTTAATCGCACTGATTGCTGCGGGCATGGTGGCGGTGGCTTACTACTTCCCTGACCGGGCGATGGCGAAAATAGAGATTGCTGGATGGCAGCTGCAAACCACCGCCATGGGGCTGTTTATGGCTGTGGTGGCATTGCTACTGGTGCTGTGGGTGATTTTTAGCCTGTTGCGCAGTATTTTCCGTCTGCCCGAACGCATGCGTTTAGGACGCCAGGCAGAACGCCGGCGCAAAGCGGATGACCAACTGCTGCGTGCTTTTGCAGAACGGGCACAGCAAAAGCCTGATGCCGCGATCAAGGCGGCAATGACGCAAATCGACGAGGCAAGCATGCCACCGCTGCATCACCTTTTCGCGATAGATGCCCAAATGGATGCGCTGATCCACGCCGATGTAAAAGTACGGGAAGAGCGAGGCCTTGCGTTAGAGCAGCAGCTAGATCAGGTTCAGAAAAACTTCCCCAAATTCGCCCATTTTCTGCGCATGCATATTGGCCAGCGTCTGCTCGATGTCCCCATGCCGGAGCTTGCCGAGCGGGTGTTAAAACCGGTCTTTAAAGCCAAGCCCAAAGACCCGGCTGTGCTGCGCTTAAAGCTGGGGTTGTTTCAAGCACAGCAGGATCACGCCGCGATTGCTGAATTGATACCCACTTTGCGCCGACATCGTCTACCCGATTTGACACCGGCCGATCTGGCCAATCTAGAAGAACGCGCCTTCTTAGGCCAAATGACCCAAGCGGTTGCCGATAATGATATTGATCGCCTCTCACGCCAATGGGCGCAGGCCAATCCGCAGATTGCAGCCAGCAGCAAGGTGGTACGCGCCTATGCGGACGCTTTAAACCGTATTGGTGTGCCAGTGTCAGCGGCTAAGGTGCTGGAAAAACATATGGCGCAAAATTTAGATGTCGAGTTGCTACATGATTGGGCCGGACTGGCGCATGATGATATGCAGGCGGCCAGCGAGCGTCTGGCGAATCTGGTACCCGATGCCTTTAATCAACCCCGCCAGGCGAATGCCGACCCCAGCACCAGCACCCTGCGCTCGGCTTATGCCTATGCACAGGCAACCGTGTTGCTGGCAGCTAATAAAGCCGACCAAGCACGGAACTGGTTGGGTAAAATCGAAAGCTTGGATCATGATTGGCGCTATTTAAAAACCGCCGCACGGGTTCATTGCAAGCTGAAAGACAACACCGAAGCGTGCATTCTATTTGAGCGTGCGATTGATAAGCTCAACGTAGCAGCGGCCGGTATTCGTGAGTGATGTCGATTTAAGAGCCTTTATTGATCGCCTAGAGGCCATGGGCGAGTTAGTGCGGGTAAAAGAGCCGGTTTCGCCCGATCTGGAGATGACCGCACTGGCCGACCAAGTGTTGCGTTCAGAAGGCCCGGCGATTCTCATTGAAAACCCCACCGGATTTAGCCAGCCGGTACTGCTCAACCTGTTCGGCACCCCGAAGCGGGTTGCGCTGGGGATGGGCGGTGAAACCCTAGACGATCTGCGCGAGATTGGTCGCCTGCTGGCTTTTTTAAAAGAACCCGACCCGCCTTCCGGTATTAAAGAGGCCTGGAATAGCCTGCCGATCTTTAAACGGGTGCTGGATATGGCCCCGAAAAAGGTCCGCAAAGCACCCGTCCAAGAGGTGGTGCTGGAGGATAAGGATGTGGATTTGCAGCAGTGGCCAATTGCGCGCTGCTGGCCGGAAGATGTCGCGCCACTGATTACTTGGGGGTTGGTGACAACACGCGGGCCGATTCGCCGCGGCAAACCGGCTGATGCCAATAATCAAGAAAATGCGGCAATCAGCGATAAAGGTCGCTTGAACATGGGTATTTACCGACAGCAGGTCATCGGTAAAAACCGAGTGATTATGCGCTGGTTGGCCCATCGGGGTGGGGCGCTGGACTTTGCTGACTGGCAACAGGCTCATCCAGGCGAACCTTTTCCGATTGCCGTTACCATCGGCGCTGACCCGGCAACCATTCTCGGCGCGGTCACCCCGGTGCCCGATGCTTTAAGCGAATACGCCTTTGCCGGTTTATTACGCGGTGAGCGTACCCGCTTGATTACCTGCAAAAGCCATGATTTGCTGGTGCCCGCTTCAGCAGAGATTGTGCTGGAAGGGTTTATTTACCCGGATGACATGGCCGAAGAAGGCCCATACGGCGATCACACCGGTTATTACAATGAGGTGGAGCGTTTTCCGGTGATGACCGTCACCCGCATTACCCACCGGAAAAACCCGATTTATCATGGTACCTACACCGGGCGACCGCCGGATGAGCCCGCTGTGCTTGGCGTGGCGTTAAATGAAGTGTTTGTGCCACTGATCCAGAAACAATTTCCAGAAATTGTGGATTTTTATCTGCCACCGGAGGGCTGTTCCTACCGTATGGCGGTGGTGTCGATCAAAAAACAATACGCTGGTCATGCTAAACGAGTCATGATGGGGGTTTGGTCGTTTTTACGTCAGTTTATGTACACCAAGTTTGTGGTGGTGGTGGATGATGACGTTAATGCCCGTGACTGGAATGATGTGATTTGGGCGATGACCACCCGTATGGATCCGGTGCGCGATACCACTTTGGTGGAGCACACCCCCATTGACTACCTAGATTTTGCCTCCCCGGTCTCGGGTTTGGGCGGCAAGATGGGCCTGGATGCGACTAGCAAATGGCCCGGTGAGACCAACCGCGAATGGGGCCGGGCGATAAAGCCTGACCCCAAAGTCGTCGAACGCATGCGACCTATCGCAGAAAAGATTCTGAGTCATAAGCTCGGAGAAACTTAAACCCGGTTATGCGCTATCTAATGGGCATTGGTGCGTTATCAGCGCCGCTGGAGCTAAATTTCGCTTATGGCCTCCATGCCCACAATACCAAGCACATAGATCACACCAAAAATCATGAAGTAGACTTTAAGCTTACCCATAGCAGGAATGGCTTCATTCTGATCAACACTGTTATAGGTGCGTTGAGCAGCGCCGTTGCCCAGAAAACCTGGGCAGCTGGTTGATTTGTATATTTCTGTGGGCGCGCAGGTTACTCTGCGCGTATTATTGTGCCAACACGCACTGATTTCGGCCTTGTTCTTTAGCCTGATATAGCGCCTTATCGGCGCGCGAAAATACCGATTCGGTAGATTCTCCGGGTTTGAATTGTGCCAGCCCGCAGGAGATAGTGATGGAGAGTTTTTGCTCTTGATATCGGAAAACGGTACGAGCAAGCTTGTTGCGAATCCGCTCGGCTACGACTTTCGCGCCTTCAGCGTCGGTTTCGGGTAGCAGCATGACAAATTCTTCCCCGCCAAAGCGGGCAACCATGTCGATTTCCCGGATCAGTTTCAGCAGGGTTTTGCTGACGATAATCAGTGCTTTATCACCGGCCTGATGGCCGTGCTCGTCGTTAATTCTTTTAAAGTGGTCAATGTCCCATATCGCTAGGGTTAACGGGTGTTCTTCGCGTTTGCTGCGGGCGATTTCGATCTTAATGCGCTCATTGAAGGCCAGCCGGTTGGGTATGCCGGTGAGGTTATCGCGCAGCATTTTCTCTTCACTGCGTTTAAGCCGTGTCTGTAGCAGGCGGGTATGTTTTTCTAGCGTAATGACCCGGTCTCTGAGACGCTGGTTGTCCTGCTCTACCTTTGCTAAACGGTCTTCTTCGCTTTGATGGAATTCGCTTAGATGACTGCGAATTCGCTCAATGCGCTCATTTAAGGTGGATTTGAGGGTATCTAAATCCGGGGCATTGGTTAAATCCTCGGTAATCGAGCCGACTTGATCTTCTACCGAGCGATTTAATTGTTCACGTGCGGCACGCTGGTGTTCTGCATCAACGATTTGGTGCTGGGTATGTTCGTCGATGTCCGCTAGGGCCTGGGTGACCTGGGCCAAAAAACGGGTTAAATCGGTTTTTTCGCGCTCAATTTGTTGGCGCATATCGTTAACCAGCCCAGCGGCACGATCAATTAAAATCGATGGCAGGGTATCGTCATTTTGGTCTTCCAGCGTCTGTATCAGGCGCGTGCGCCGATCCTCTAATTGCTCGGTAATCGCGATGCGGTCAAGCAATAGCGACAGGGTGGCTTGAATTTGAGCACGGGCATCAGCAGCTGGCCGTTGGCGCTCATTGGGTTGTGCCGGCGGTGGGCTCTGCGCTTCAAGATCGCGGATTTGCTCGCCGAGATCGCCGAGACTTTGGCCGACGGCGTTGATATCAAAATCCGCGCCATCTGCATTACGAAGCTGGTCGCGTAATGAGGCCACGGGTTCATTTAATTCCGGATAGGCTTTATCAACGGCAAATAACAGCCTGGTGATGGTGTTTTTAATCAGCCTGCCTAGTGCATCCTGCTGGTCTTCTAATTCGGTAAATTCGCGCAACAGGCTGTTGTAGCGTTGGCGATAATCATCCTGTTGATCGGTCATGTTGCATGCTCCCTGTGGTGATCACCGGCTGCCTAGGCAGTGGTGAATGTGAATTAGCAGCGGTTTATTGTCATCGCCAGCGGGCAGTGATCGGAAACACCAAAATCGCCAGCCCAGGTTTGTTCGATGGTTAATGCTTGGCTGACGATGATGTGGTCTATCGCGCGCTTGGGTTGCCAACGTGGATAGGTTGGCGGTGAAACCGCTGGCAGTTTCAACCCATGTGCTTCGCACCAGCGCGGTAATAAACTCGTTTTCGGGCTACAGTTAAAGTCGGCCATAACAATACACAGCGGGGCTTGATCACAGAGTGCGCCGATAAAGTTCATTTGCATCAGCCGGGTGCGTTTGCCTAATGATAAATGGCTGTTGATAATCCGCAAGGGTTGTCCATGCCAGTTAAAATCAGCGACTAATGCCCCGCGGCCGGGAATGCGCCCCGGCAGTGAAAATTCTCTGGTGCCGATGGCAGCAACCCCGGCGCAAATGCCTAAAGCGTGTTGGCCTAGTTTGCCCAGATTGCGGTTCACCCGGCTGGCCCAGAAGGGAAAGCCTGCCTGTTGGGCCAGATAGGCGGTTTGATTGATCTGCCCGGTGCGAATCGAGCCGGCATCGAGCTCTTGTAAGGCCACGAAATGAAAACCCGTAATGCCCGCCGCGATCAGATCTAGGTTTTGTTGACGAACCGGGCAGGGCAGAATGTGTTTGTGGCTTTTGGTTAAGTAATCCGTTGTCTGGCGGGTAGTGATGCCCACCTGCGCATTATACGTGCACACCCGTAATGGCCCATCGCCAGTCAGCTGGGCGAAATCGTAGCCCGGCGCCTGTTGATTGTGAACGCTAAGATTAGCTTGTGGGCTCATCCTGAAACCAGTGAGTCGCCCAAACGTCGGGTGAGCGAGTCGTTTTCACGGTAGTCTACAGGTACATCAATCACACAGACGCGGTTGCTATCAATAGCGGTTTTGAGCAATGTCTGTAAATCATCGCCTTTTTCGACGCGTAAACCTAATGCGCCAAAGCTTTCTGCTAGGGCGACAAAATCAGGGTTGCCAAAGTGCACGCCGGTGGCACGGTTGAAACCCCGTTGTTGTTTTAACTCAATTAAGCCATAACCACCATCATTCCAGATCAGCACGATAATGGGCGTGTTTAAACGCACGGCGGTTTCGAGTTCTTGGACATTCATCATAAAACCGGCATCACCGGTGGCGGCGACGATGGTGAGTTCTGGGTGGAGCAGCTTGGCGGCAATCGCGCCGGGCAGTGCGATCCCCATGCTGGCAAAGCCATTGGAGATAATACAGGAGTTTGGCCGCTCAGAGCGGTACATCCGCGCCAGCCACATTTTATGTGCGCCCACATCAGAAATCACAATATCGCGACTGCGCAGTGCGGTGCGTAAATCCCAGATTAGTTTTTGCGGTTTAACCGGTAGGCAGTCATCATTGGCATGGCGATTCATATCCTCAATCAGCGCCTGGCGTAAATGCCGGAATGCCGGCCCTTGGTGGGGTGTGGTCTGATCGGAGAGGGTGTTTAGGGCTGAGCTGATATCACCAATGACATGGGTTTTGACCGGATAGTACGCATCAACCTCTGCCGACTGGCGGTCAATGTGAATAATAGTACGGTCCGCTGTGGGGTGCCATAACTGCGGGTGGTATTCGACTAAATCATAACCAACGCAAATAATTACGTCCGCCTGATCAAAACCCACATTGACGTAATCCTTGCTTTGCAGCCCGACCGAACCTAGCGCCATCGGGTGACCAAATGGGATCACGCCTTTAGCCATAAAGGTGTTGGCTACCGGAATATTTAAACGCGCGGCCATGTCTGATAGAGCTTGCGCGGCGCGGGCACGCACCACGCCATGTCCAGCCAGAATGATCGGGTGTTTGGCATGGCTGATAATTTCGGCAGCCTGCGCCAATGCCTGGCTACAGGCCAGGCCCGTTTGTTCAACATCTGGCTGCAATGGCTCTAAACGCGGTTGCTCGACTTTTTGGGCGGCGACATCTTCCGGCAGCTCGATAAAACAAGCGCCACCCTTCCCGCTGGTGGCATGCTTAAAAGCCCGGCGGACGGTCTCGGGAATGGCCGCTGGGGTGACGACCCGTGAGGCGTAGCAGGTGATCGGCTCGAACATCCGCACCAGATCCAGCACCTGATGCGATTCTTTATGCAAACGGTCAATACTGGCTTGCCCTGCTATGGCAATCAGTGGCGCATGATCCATATTGGCATCGGCAACCCCAGTGACCAGATTGGTCGCCCCAGGGCCTAAGGTGGAAAAGCACACCCCCGGTTTGCCGGTCAGTCGTCCGACCAAGTCGGCCATAAAGGCCGCGCCCTGCTCATGGCGCGTGACCACAAGCTTGATGCTCGATTCATTCAACGCATCGACAAAATCCAGATTCTCCTCGCCGGGAATGCCAAAGACGTACTCCACGCCCTCTTTTTCCAGGCATTTGATCAGCAGTTGAGCGCCGTTACTCATATTCGGCCCGAATTTGCTGTGCTAATGCCTCGACAATCTCAATCATCTCCCGATGGCCACCCGCGGTTTCTGCGGTGATCAGGTATTTCCCGTTAACAAGAATCGCCGGCACACCGCGCACACCGGCTTGTTCGGCAATCCGTCCGGTGCGCCGTGCGGCATTTTCGGTGCCAAACGAAGTAAACTCGCGCAAAAATGCGTCCCGATCTACACCCTGTTCGGCATAAAAATCGGCTAAATCCTCAGCGCTCTGCGGGCGAAAGTTGTTTTCGTGAATCGCTTTAAACATCGCTACATGGGTTTGCTCAACGCCATCGAGAGCATCAGCGGCATAAAAGGCCATAGTCAAAGGCATCCAGTTTTGGTTCAGCGCCAATGCCAGCGGCTCAAAGCGCACATCTTCAGCCTTACGCTCTTTCCACGGTTCAAGATAAGCCTCAAGGTGGTAGCAGTGTGGACAGCCATACCAGAAAAACGCCTGAACCAGAATTTCGCCGTCCTTAGGGCTGACATCGGTTTGTACCAGCTTGTAGTGTTCACCCGGCTGCGGGATGAGTGGTCCGGCTGTCACCTGTGCGCTAAAAGCTAGCGCAAAAAAGACCACAATGGGAATCAAACTGCGCAATACACCAATCATTTCAAGGCTCCTGAGTAAGGGGATATGTTGCTATCTATTTAAGCATAAACCAGCCGGTACGGGGGATGATTGCCGCTCTAATAGCTAGAGTTCTGCGCCAACCAGGACGTAACTTTATGCGCTTGACCGGTTTTGTTTGTTCAGCAGCTCTGCCGCCAATTCGGTTTGCCTGCATCAGAGGGTAAGATAGCAGCTGCCTTCTTGCTCATAACCTGATCTTATCCTGCAGATTGATAATGAAGTTAGCTTGCCTGGTGGTGCTAAATTTAGACTCAGGTTCTGGTTGAGGTTATTTAGTACCAGTGCGTTAAGCCAGCAAAAATCAGCGGATCAGAATCAACGCGAAGTTAACATACTTCGACATTAATGTTATAGCATTTGCCTGATTGTTATTTTTTTAAGCAAGGAGGATGTTTACATGAAATTGAATTTACCCTTGGCCTTAGCTGGTAGTCTGCTGTTAGCCGGTTATGCACAAGCTGAGATTGAGCACTACAGAGGGTTGCCTGCTGAGACACTAGAGCAGGCAGTAGCTAATTTTTCTGAATATAATCAGAAGCTTGGTGCATTGGTGGAGAAAGAGGAATTAACCCCTCAGGACATTGATAAAGTCCATGAGTTAACCTACACCTTGGAGAACGCGTTAGAGCGAATTCAAGATGAACTCGACTTGATTGCTGAGCTGCTTGAAGAGGTGCACGTTGGGAGTGAAACGTTGCAGTATGAACAGGTGCAGCAGTCCGGGCGTGCCTATTTGGAAAAGGCGCGTACGTTGATTGAATAAGCGTTAGGGTTTAACGCAGAAAACCGGCAGGGGTTAAACCTGTCGGTTATTTTGATTTGGCGGCTGGCATAAACAACCCCGGATGGTTTGAGGACGATCCGAGGTTGTTTTTTAGGCTGAAATTCGCCGTATTTTTGTCTTACAGTTCACCGTAAGAATGTAAACCGCTTAGGAACATGTTTACGCCCAAGAACGCGAAGGTGGTGATACCCAGACCAAGTATACTCCACCAAGCCATAACACCACCGCGCCAGCCTTTGGTTAAGCGCATGTGCAGCCAAGCGGCATAGTTCAGCCAGACGATCAGTGCCCAGGTTTCTTTAGGGTCCCAGCTCCAATAGCCGCCCCAAGCTTCTGCTGCCCACATTGCACCAAGGATGGTGGCGATAGTGAAAAAGGCAAAGCCCAGTGCGATGGATTTGTACATGATATCATCCATCACCGCCAGACTCGGCAGGCGGTCATTGGGGCCATCGCCGCCCATTTTTTGCTTGATCAGATAGGCGATGCCAATCATCGCGGCAATCGAAAAGGTGCCATAGCCAATAAAGTTGGTGGGTACATGTATCTTCATCCACCAGCTCTGCAGGGCGGGGATTAACGGTTCGATCCGGTGCGCATCGCGAGTGAATTGATACCACATCAAGAAAATCAGTGATGCGGCAATGATTAGCATTACAAACCCGCCTAAGCTCCGGTTGTTGTAGCGCTTCTCGAAGAACAGATACAACAGGGCGGTGAATACGGCAAACATAACGAACACCTCATAGAGGTTGCTCACTGGGATGTAGCCGTAGGAGATGTCGATCAGATAGGTTTCTCGCCAGCGGGCAAAGAACCAGATAAAGCCGAATACCGAGCCGGCCCAAGTCAGCCAAGTGCCAACTTTAAGGCCAAAATCCGAGCGTATGGCTGTGGCAATTAGGTAGGTGGGTGTGGCCAGTAGATAGAGGACAACCATCCACATGCTTGCAGCGACACTGGAGAACATGTAGTTCAGGAAAAAACTGTCTGCCTGTGCGGCGGCTAAGGCTGAACGGCCAATGGCGGCACCGTCTTCGGTGTAGGTTGAATAAAGACCGACAGAGATCAGCGAGCCTGCCCCAACAGCGGCAAAATACCATTTGCTTTCGGGCCAAACCCAGCCTAAGTAAGACACCAGTCCTGCCGTTATAAACAGCACGATAATGCTGTAATAGCCCATGTGGTCGTAATACATGACCGTGGTGATTAGGGCGACGGCGAACATCAACGCAGTCCAAATACCGTCTGCGAGTTTAAAGCGCCGGCCACGCAGTGCGCCAACCGGAGGCTCATAGCCCCGTATCATTTGTTCATTGGGAACGGACATAATTCATGGTCTCCTGCACGGAAATGAGGTTTTTAACATCGGGCCAGTTTTGTTTTCGTTTCTGAGTGGCAGCCGAGCTTTTAGCTGAGCTGCTCTGGCCCGAATGCGGATTATATTAACGGCATTCATTCATCAATATAAAGGTTTTGACTGTTTATTTGGCTTTAGTTCAGCTGCAATCTTGTCAAATTCGTAGTCAAAATCTGCATTCTTGCGTGCATCGCTGCCAGCAATAAGCATGCGGTAACTTGGTTGTTCTCCCTCGTTGGTTTCATTAGGCTTGATTAAAACCCAAGTGCGGCGGTAATGCACATAAAACTGCATAAAGATGCCGATGGTCAGCATGATCGAGCCCAAATAGACCCAGAACATGCCCGGTGAGCGGGTGATTTCCAGCCCGGTGGACTGAATGTGGTTAAAGCTTGATAGTCGTAAAAACACCGGCGAGCCATAAACAGGGATCACCGAGATGGCAGCAAGTGAGTCTTCAAAGAACTTTTGATGGAAATCGGTAAATTCTTCTACTTCCTGTTCCTGTAAAACGCGGATATAAGCGCGTTCCAGTACAGATTGCAAAACACGAACCGAGGACTCG
>JGI26787J52750_100075_pt1 | contig 12607 bp, 16 predicted proteins | sample WilGeyfunne61714_FD_52750 | JGI IMG/M metagenome (IMG submission 52750)
CACTCTAATTATAAAATGGAAGGGAAATTATTATGGTTCAAGAAAGTGAGAAGGAAGAACTACCATTTGCAAAGGCTGAGGTTGTAAGACTTATGAAGCAATATCTCGACAGCGACAAGATGATAAGGGAGAGGGTCAAGGTCGAGATGAACAAATTCCTAGGTGAAATACTATCGAAGATTTGCAAAGAATTAAACAAGTATCCCTATGCGACAGTGGAATATGACATGTTCAAAGAATGCATATACCCTTATAAGAACATAGAAAGGATAAACAAGGAAAAAGAGAGGATAATAAAGCATTTAGAGGCTATAAAAGCAGACTGTGATTCTCTACTCTTAGACGTTGAACGTACAATGAAATTAAGAGAGGAATAACAGGGTTATCTCTCGATTGTTATAAAGCCCGTTTTAAGTTTTTTTGATTTCTGTACTGGTCAACTTGCGCTTTGAAGTCCTTGGATGGTCTATGAAGCTCTGCCCCATAGGATCCTCCATTATAACCTTAACCTTTTTCTCACCATTCCTAACCTTTTCAAGGTCCTCTAGTAACTCGAGAGACCTTTGCTGGGCCTTTTCATCCTCAAATAGTTCTAAAGCCATTTCAACAGCTGTTTGGAATCTATCAATAACCCCTTCAATATTTGAAATATAAGCTGTTGATCTTGGCCCCGGCTCAACCTTTAAGCCGAGTTCTGGTATCCTTATAGTGGCTGATTGTGATTTAACCACCCTCGCATTTAGGGTTTCAGGTTCTACCCATAAAGAGTATCTTATGGGGTCTCCATGGTCTAAACAGAGAACGTCGCTGTAGCGGTATCCGCATTCATGGCATATGAGTGTGGATTCCATGATCTCCCCAAAGTAGGGTATATTCTCTAGGTGGGTGGTGATCTCCAATGATTTCTGGGCATGACATACTGGACAATCAATTTTCATGGTTGGTCATCCTCTCCTTTGTATAGTAGTCCTTTTTTGTCAAGTTCTTGGATTATCTTACTAAGACTTTCTTTGTCTGATGCGCATATTGTATGTGAGTGTATATTATTCGATAATCTGTAGAGTCTTTCAAGATCCTTTTTTCGTTTAGGATTGCTTTGAAGCCTGTCAAGGAACCTTTGAGCCTCCCCGGGATCATATACATTCACTTTCCTTTTAAGAGGCTCTGAAAATCCTGGTATATAATAGGAGACGTCTACTATACGTCCACCACATTTTCTCATCACTATATCTATCATTTCACTTAGCTTATCTACTGGATGCTTTAATGTTATCAGTTTGCAGTGTTCTCTTATAAATGACAGCATCTTTTTTATTGTACAGTTTATACTTTCATTGTCAATCACTGGTACATCATGTTCCTTCGCTTCATTCACTAGATGATCATGTATGATCCTGTTTTCCTTGAAATATTCAAGATGTTTACCGCCTCTTTTGATTTCCATCGCCCTTTTGACGAATCTTTCTTTGTGGAGTTCTTCATCCGCTGATAATATGAAAAAGTGTATTGAAGCTTCATCTTTGAATTTGGCTATGTCTATAAGGCCTGGGATTAAATGTACTCCCTCTATGACTAAGTCATCCGCATCGTCGATGGCCCTCTTTATGACCTTCTCGATGGCGGGTATGACAAAGGAGGCGTGTTCTTCAAAGCCCGCGCTTACTAGTGCTGTATGATCCTCAAATCTTTCTTTCTCTCTCAAGGCGGTGTAAGCATCAAATGATGATCTGTGGAGTATGGGAGCATAATCCGGTCCAATGATCCCCCTCACAACTTCCCGGATAAAATCGGTTTCTATAAGATGTTTTATACCCAATTCACTGGCTATGGCTGCAGCTATTGTGGATTTACCTATGCCGGAGGCGCTTCCTATCAATATTACATATGGTTTCCTCAATACCCCTACTCTCCAAAGGCCAAGTATTTTAGATATTCCTGCGCATCTTTCTAGCCCAAAGTGAGATCCAAATTCATGTTAGTAAATCTTTCACCCTCTCTGCGCTTCTTTTCATCTCAAGCCTTATTAATCCAAGATTTATATCAACATCTGTTATAACTGCAAGTATGCCTTCACCAGCGTCAATCATCAATGTTTTACCCCTACTACCCTCTATTGTCACCTGTTCAAGCGGTTCTTGTTGGATTTCCTCAGCTGACCTCTCAGCCGTACCGAATACTGCTGACGCCATTGCAGCTACAACTTCAGCATCTATATCAGATGGGACTTCACTCTCTATTATGAGACCATCCTTTCCGACAACCAAAGACCCGTTAACACCATTAATCCTACCCAGATCCCTAAGCACCCTTTCAATCATTCCAACCATATTATCTATCCCCTAGATTTATATAATCAACTTCTTATATTAGGTAAGTACACATAACTAATTAAAGTTTCTGATTATCCTCAAACATAAAATGTTAAGGAGTGATTCTTTGTACATTTTATCTTCTGTAAAAGAACTTCAAAAACTCAACCCATTCATTGTAATAGGCTGCGGTGGTGGAGGAGAAAAATTCGCAAACTTCGAAGGAGTGGAAACGGTAGGATTCGTAGATGACGACCTATCAAAGCATGGAAAAAAATTCTGCGGTTCCATAGTATCATCAAACCTCCTTGAGCTCCTCAAGAAGACACCTGCAAAGAGCGTCGCCATAATGTTACCTATTGGAGCCGAAGGAACCGCACTAAAATATGCAGTCCAAGCAATAAACGAAGGCAAAAATGTTGTAACTTCATTCAGATCACTGCCACTAGCCGAAAATCAGTCATTAGTAAAATTCGCCCAGGAAAAAAACGTCTCAATCCTAGAAATAAGTCCTCGTTTGGATAACGTCCGAAAAGTCATGGGAGTGGCCCCACCACACTGTACGGAAATCCTGCCAAAAATAAATTACAAACACAAAACCCCAGTAGTGTACATAGGGGGGACCTCACAAGAATGTGGCAAGAGAACCACCACAAGGATGTTAGGCATCGAAGCCAAAAACAGAGGCTTGAAACCCGCGGTAATATCCACTGATGAGATGGGATTAGAGGCGCCAATCGATATTAACTTCAGGGCAGGCAGCTTATCTGTAATGGACGTCGCAGCAGCCCTAATGGGCACAATAAAATATATGGAAGAAGAAAAGGATCCTGATATAATATTCATCGAAAGCCAAGCTAGTTTAACAGAAAGAAAAAACCCCCATCCAAGGGGTTTATCAGCCGCAATCCTAGTAGGATCGATGCCAGATGCATGCATAGTATGCCACAGGCCCAAACACCCCTACAGGCACCCTAGGGGCATAAAAGAGGAAATAAGGGCAATAGAGGCTGTTGAACCCACGAAGGTTGTGGGTATTTCCCTAAATTTGAGGGACATAAATAATGATTATATAAAAGAAAAGTTAATAAGGAAATATGAAAACCAATATAACCTTCCAGCCACTGATGTGAAAATGGGAGACTCCTCTAAATTATTAGATGCCATCATAGATTATATGGGAGAGATATAAAATTGCGAGATGTTATAAATTTCCTAAAGAAAACCATGGGCTTGGACGAGGAGGAAGAAAAAGAAGAAACCGAGACAATCATAGTACCAGAACATTCCTTCTATGAGATAATATTAATGAAAGCAAAAAACCTCGAAGACATCGATGATGTCATAGTCCAGATAACAGAAGAAAAAAACCCAGTAATACTAGATTTAAGCCGCTTAAAAACAGAATCCCTAGAAGATTTCAAAATGGCCGGGGAAAAACTAAAAAACCTTAAGGAAACAGAGAAGGCAGAAGCCATACTATTATGTAAAAACGAAAAAGAGATCATAATCATCGCGCCCCCAGAGATAAAGCTTATCAAAAAAGAATAAACCCCCAGGAGGGGAGTGATAAATGGAATTACCAATCACAAGACCATCATACGTCTCCTATGGTGACGAAGTAGATTTCGATAAATTTTTAGAAAAACTTGCCAGAAAAAGACATAACGGATTTATCAGAATCACACACGCTTCAAGCGAAGGCCACATACTGCTCAAAAACGGCACCCCAGTCGCAGCCTCATACGACAGATACATGAAATCAGAAGCCATGAAAAAAATCCTAGAAATCGTCGACAAAATAGACACACTCATAGAATTATTCGAAGTAAGAAGATCCCAAATAGACTACTTAATAGATATAAATAAGGTATACAAACTCGAACCCAGATCCCAAATAGACTACTTAATAGATATAAATAAGGTATACAAACTCGAACCCACACCCCCAAAAAGACTTGAAGAAATTCCTGAAGCCGCCAAACCAACAGAAAAAACACCAACAAAACCAGAAGAAACCCTAACCCTTGAAATCACCAAAGAAACAGAAAAAGAAAAACGCACAAAAAGGCCTCTGAACAGAGAAGAAGTAATGAAAAAATATGGATTGGCAGACGTTGATGAAGAAGAGATTGAAAGAGTCCTTGAAACCTATAAAGGCGGCGCCATGGACCACAATAGATACAGAAGAAAGTAGAATTGACCTTGATGAACAAAATAAAAAAATCAATAATAGATATCCCCAATAATGTTGAAGTCATGGTCTTCCTTGAAAACATGCCCGAACTTGAAGGGGATATAAAAGTACTTATCGAACGCGAAAGCAAAGGATTATTATCCCGTTTAATAGGTGGAGTAATGAAAGAAGAAGAACTAAAAGAACACAATGATATAATTGAAATGGAGATAAAAAGGACATTCAGAGGTTATCCTGAAATCATAGAAAAGTTTAGTGTGAATATCGAAGTCCATTAGGACCGAATTTTGGAGGCATAAAATGACAAGAGTCATAACAATAGCTTCTGGCAAAGGAGGGGTTGGAAAAACAATAGTATCAGCCAACCTAGGAGTTGCACTCGCAAGTTACGGCGAAAGAGTAATTGTACTAGATGCAGATATCGCAATGGCCAATTTGGAGCTCGTACTAGGAATGGAAGGCAAATCCGTCACTTTACATGATGTGCTTGCAGGTAAAGCCTTAATAGAGGAAGCTATCTATGATGGTCCAGAGGGCGTGAAGATAGTCCCTGCCGGCATATCATTAGAAGGGCTCCGAAGTGTGAAACTAGAACGTTTGGAGGAAGTATTATCCCAGCTACTTGAAGATACTGACATCCTATTAATTGATGCCCCGGCTGGCCTTGAAAAGGGTGCCATAACAGCACTTGCTGCTGCTGAAGAACTTTTGCTTGTCACAACTCCAGAGATCCCATCCATAAGTGATGTTCTCAAGACAAAAATAATTGCAGATAAGCTAAACGTTAAAATAATAGGTGTTGTGGCGAATAGGGAGCAACATGATAAAACCTTCTTAGCCATTGATGAGATCGAAACCATACTAGAGGTCCCAGTAATAGCTGTTATACCCGAAGACCCTGAGGTTAGTAGGTCAGCGGCATTTGGAGAGCCCATAGTTATAAAGAATCCTAAATCGCCGGCAAGCAATGCTATCATGAAATTGGCCGCTGATCTTTTAGGTAAAGAGTTCCATCCAATTGAACCGGATAAGAGGGGGATTATTGCAAAGTTAATAGCGGGTTTAACAGGGCGCAGATAAACTTCCCTATTTGGGGGACTCCTTTTGGATATTGTAAGTGTGGGAACCGCTAATATAGATTTCATCCTAAAGGTTCCATCTTTTGTAGAACCTGATACTGAGATGAACATTGAAAAGTTACATATTTCACCTGGCGGATCTGCCCTTAATTTTGCAGTCCATGCCACCAGAAATGGCTTGAAAACTGGCATAGTAGCGAAGCTTGGTTTGGACTATTTTGGGGATATAATCTATAATAGACTCAGGGATGAAGGAGTTGACATAAGGGGTGTTTCAAGGACCGATGAAGATACTGGGATGGCATTCATAAGTGTGGATAGGACTGGTAGAAGATCCATCTATTCATTTATAGGCGCGAACAAGAAGCTTAAAATCGGAAAAAGGGAAATAGATTATATCTCAAAGGTTGATCTCATCCATCTTGGGGGTACGTACCTTGAAATAGCATTTCCAACAGCTGAACATGCAAATATTCTCTCGTTTGTACCTGGAGCTCTTCTGGCAGCTTATGGCGTGTCCACATTGAGACCAATACTCCAGAATGTGGATGTTCTTTTTCTCAATGAACATGAACTTAAACTTTTAACCGGTAAATCTCTCGAGGAGGGTGTTAATTTTCTAATAGATGAAGGAGTCCCATTGATAGTGATAACAAGGGGGAGTAAAGGTGCTGAACTTTATACAAAAAGAGGCGTGGTTAAATATAAGGTTAGGGAAGTTAAGGCTGTGGACACGACTGGTGCAGGTGACGCTTTTGCCGCAGGTTTTATAGCATCATGGGTCCAAGGTGAAAGTTTAAACTCGTGCCTTAAAAGAGCGCATGAATGTGCTTCGAAAAATCTTAAAAGATTAGGTGCGATATAACTCATCAGAAAAAAGATTTTAATAGAAAATTCATAATAACATGAAGTGTTAATCTATATTTTAAAGAACTTTTCAGCGTTCTTTGAGGATACTCTAAGCATTTCTAGATCACTAAATCCTTCAAGACGCATTTTATGAACTGTTTTCGGCACTGATAATGGATCTGATGGTGCGGAGCTCATGTCATTGTTTAAAATGAATTTATCTACACCATATTCTCTCATGATCATAACTGCCTCAAATGGTGTCATTTTACCTGGTTGTATGGTGAGTTCGAGCATTGATTCCTTGTCGATGACTTCTTTGATTATTTCAGTATTCACGTGATCTATTAGCAGCTTTGAGGTGTCAATATTATCCTCTAGGATTTGAAGGAGAATCCTTGTTATTTTCTTTTTGTTTTTGCGGGGTGTGTACTATTACAGGGATTTTCAATTCATCAGCTAATTTTAATTGTTCTTTTAAAACTTTTATCTCTAATTGGGTTCCTTTTTCAATTCCGATTTCTCCTATGGCCACGACCCTTTTATCTTCTAGAATTTGTGGCAGGTTCTTTATCACTTTGTTGTAGTCTCTGGGCATGCTTCTTGGGTGTATTCCCGCCGCTACATATAATTTGATTCCGTTTTCTTTCGCGCGTTGGGCGTCAACTTCTAGTAGGCGTTGTATGTGTTCAACGGTGACTGCTGAGACCTTCATTGGTAGGGGGTCGTGGGCACATGTTATAGTCTTGTTTATCCCTGCTATCGCCATTTTTTCGAAATCTTCATATGGGCGCGTGTCTGCGTGTATGTGGGCGTCTATCATCCTATTCTCACATGTTAATCTTGGATTTCATAAGAACGTGAAAGGTCCTGGAATCTTATCCGCCTTTTCAGAAGGTCTTCCAGTGCTCTTGTAAGGTCTTTTATTGATATTCTGACCTGTTTTGTGTCGTTCCTATTTCTTAAGGTGACTTTATGGTCTTTGAGTGATTGGTGATCAACTGTCACCGCAAATGGCACTCCTATTTCATCTATACGAGCGTATCTTCTCCCTATTGTACCTGATGTGTCAAATTCTGCGATGAAACCATTGTTTCTAAGATCCTTTTTTATCTTTAGTGCCAATTGGAGAAGTTTTTCCTTGTTTACTAAGGGTAGGACTGCAACTTCCACTGGTGCTATATCAGCTGGGAAATTAAAATAAGTTCTATCATCTTCTTTTTTATATGAGTGGAGTAAGAGTGAATATATTATCCTGTCAATGCCAAAGGATGGTTCTATCACATGTGGGAATATCTTTTCACCTTTTATGGTTTCTTCAATTTCTTCAAATTCAAGATCTTCCTCTAATAGAGTGTATGTTCTATCTAATTCAAGTTTGAATTGGCCCTTTTCTTCAAGTTCTTTTTTGACGATTTTCGGATCCAGGTCTTCTAGGGCTTTTATGATCTTTGCAGTTTCTTTTTTAAATTTTGGGCCGATTTTATCCATCTTGGCTTTAACTGTCTCTTTTTTTACTATCTTAGGTCTTTTGTATTCTATGAAGACTTTGAGGTCTTCTTTGCTGTGTTCACTGTGAGATTTGAGGTCGTAGTTTGTCCTGTCTGCTATGCCTATTATTTCGATCCATCCGTATCTGTTGGTTTTTATTTCAACGTCCCAACAGTCTATGGCGTAATGGGCTATTTCTGTTGGGAGATGCTGACGGAATCTTATGACATCTTCTGGTATTCCTATATCGACTAGGAATTTTCTTGCTAACCATAAATGGTAGGTTAGGAGTTCACTTGATATTATGCCTTTTTCAGCGGCTTTTCCTGCAGTTATTGTTATGGGTTTTTTGCCTTTTTCTTGGTTTTCTGCTGGGTAGAGTTTTAGTTTTTCTGATTTTATTGTGTGGAATCTTGGGTGCGTTTTCTCTTTGGGGTTTACGAATATTTCCGCTTCTGCTTGTGTGAATTCTCTGAGTCTTATGACGCCTTGGCGGGGTGATATTTCGTTTCGGTAAGCTTTTCCGAGTTGGACGACACCGAAGGGTAATTTGTTCCTGAAGAATCTTAAAAGTCTTTTGAATGGTGTGAATATGCCCTGGGCTGTTTCGGGTCTGAGATATCCTATTTTTTTACCCTTCGCCCCGATTAGCGTCTGGAACATGAGATTGTAACTCCAAATATGTGTGAGGTGTCCGCCACAGCGTGGACATCTTATCTTCCTGTTGGAGATTATTTCTGTGAGTTTCTGGTTCTCCAAACCTTCAACGTCCATGCCAGTGGCTTCTTCAATTATGTGATCTGCTCTGTATACTTCTTTGCATTCTTTGCATTGGGTCATTGGATCATTGAAGTGATCCACGTGGCCTGAAGCCTTAAAAACTTCTTCTGGCATTACTGTGGGTGATTCCATCTCATAGAATCCTTCTTTTATGATGTAGTATTCTCGCCATTTGTTCATGATCTTGTTCTTTAATAGGGCCCCTAGTGGACCGTAATCTACGAATCCAGCCACTCCTGAGTAGATTTCAAAGGATGACCATAGGAATCCGCGTTTTCTCGCGATCTTTGTCACTTCCTCGTGGCTCATTATTATCCCTCTTACTCTTTTTTTGTTCTGAGTCTTCTGAGTTCATAGTCTTCTTTTATCTTGCTTGTTTCTGGTTTGAGTTGGCCCATATATTTACTTTCTCTTTCGGGGTGTCCGTAGGGTTTTTCTGCTGGTGATGTCATTGTCTCGAATACGATCTGGCATACTCTCTGTTTTGGGTAGAGTGCTACTGGCATTTTACCAATATTTGAGATTTCGAGTGTGATCCTGCCATGGAATCCGGGGTCTATGTATCCTGCTGTGACGTGCATGGTGATCCCGAGCCTTCCGATGGATGATCTTCCTTCTACTTTTGCGACGAGGTTGTCTGGTAATCCTATATATTCGTATGTTGTGGCTAGGGCAAATTCTCCTGGGTGTATTATGAAGAATTTTCCATCTTCTATGTGATATGTTTCCATGTAGGATTCTATGTCCTCTGGTTCTTGGGGGTCTATGCACGGTTTTCTTATGATTTTGAATCCCTTGAATTCGTTTCCCATCCTAAGATCCACCGACGATGGTTGTATTTGCCTTTCAGGGTCCTCTAGTGGGTCTATGATTATAAGGCCCTTTTTTAGGTACTTTTTTATGTCATGGTCGCTTAGGATTGCCATGTTATGTGTCTCCTTTTTCATCATCTTTTAATTTTATGATTGACTGGTCTTCTATGACGTTAGGTATGCCACAGCTGTTGCCCACTCCTACAATGAGTATGTTTCCATCCTCTGTCCTTTCTATGCTGGATTTAACCCTTTCAAGGGCTGTTTCACATCCTTTGAGGATTTTTTTATTCATCTGGGTTATCGCTTCCTCTGGGCTCACTTTAATCACTATTGAATCTATTTCGATATCGGCTTTGAGTATTTTGTCCTCGATGAGCCATTTTTCGACGCCGGTCCCCCCGATGGTTATACCAACACCCTCTGCAACTTTACCTGTTTCTTCACCTTCCATTTTAGCGGCTGCATCTATCATTATAATCTTTTGGATGTTGAATTTGTCTATTAGTGTGTTCACGGCCTTCGCAATTTTACCCAGTCTTGCCCCTGGCCCTTTTGGTCTGAGTATGATGAGTTTTCTGCTATTACATTCTCTTTTTGCGTAGATCATCTCATCTATTGATTCTATTTTGTCATCCTTTTTGAGTAGCATGGCTGTTGTGAGCGGACCTGCTCCGTCACCCACTGGAAGGCCGTTGGAGAATGCCTTAGCGCCTTTAAATTGGGCTTTGAATATTCTCATGATTAGTGGCATGTTCATTTGTAGGGCTATGAGTATTTGGAGGTTTCCTGTTTTCTTTGCGAGTTCTAGGTTGTGTCTTATCATCTTATATACACTATTGAGTCCTATGGCAACTTTGAGGGTCATTATTATATTTGCTTTTGTTTCTCTACTGGCCTCTGGGGCTATCGTGCTGACTATGTCTTTGAATCTGGATTCGCTCAACTCCAGTATTTTATTGAATTTTTGGACTATACCATTAGGGTCTAGATCTGTTGGGGATATTACAAAGAAATCTAGGAATTCATTAACCTTTTCCCGAGTCTTTTTGTCCTTTTCTTTGGAGAATTTGATTATTATGTCTCTTGATTCTTGCACCATGTTCTCCATTTCGATTAGGGCCTTTTGTAGTGTTGAGAATATGCGGATTCTCATTACTATTGGTATGAATATGATAAGGATTATGAAGAATATTATATTGAAAATGTCCCAGTTTCCTAGTCCGGGAATCAGTGTAAAAACCTCCCTTAGATTTTATTTTTTATCCTTCTGAGCATGCCCTTTAGAGTGTGGGCTTCCCTTCCTGTGATGAAAGCTCTGCCTATGAGGTTTTTGAAGGCTCTTAGGGCTACTCTCTTTTTATGGTCTGGTAATCCAAGTGAAGATATTATATCCTCCATATCAGATACTAATAGTCTTTTTTCAAGTCCTGAAGCTTCTTCAATCCCCTTGGGGTTATAGTCCTTTTTTTTGAATATTTCGTAAAATATTATTGCAGCTGCGTGTGAAACGTTCATTATAGGATATTCTTGGCTTGTGGGTATGCTTACGATAATGTCACATTCTTCTATTTCCTCGTTTGTGAGGCCATTTCCTTCTCTGCCGAATAATATGGCTATTTTAACCTTTGGATTTAGCGCCTTTGCAAATTGTTCTGGTCTGAGGGGTATTCTTGCTATTTTGTAGCTTCCGCCGGGTACTCCTGTTGTGCCAACGATGAAGTGTGGTGAAAGTTTCTCCAGCATCTCCTGGAGGGATTTGAATGTTATTGAATTTTCTAGGATGTCTGTTGCGTGCATTGCATGTAGGTATGCTTCATCGTCTAATTTGCATGGGTTTATGAGGACTAGTTTCTTTAATCCGAAGTTTTTCATTGCCCGGGCTATGAAGCCGATGTTTCCTGGGGTTTCGGGTTCGACAAAGACCACGTGGATGTTATCTTCAAATTGTTTTATCTTTTCTTCTTCCATTTTTCATTTATATGCCAAATCTAATAATTCCAGTATGTTCATGACTTTAATGTTTTCTATTCCTTCTCTTTCGAGGGAGTCTTTTATATGTAATTGGCAGAATGGGCATATTGTTATTACTGCGTCTACGCCTAGTTTTCTTATCATCTCAGCTTTCTTTTTCCCTAGACTGTATGCTAGGTCTGGTTTCCCAGATTTCACGCCGCCTCCTGAGCCGCAGCACCTGTCTGGTTTCTCCATTTCAACGAATTCTAATCCTTTTATCTTTTTGAGTATTTTTCTTGGTTCTAGTCGTATTCCTTGGCCCCTTGCAAGGTGGCATGGGTCGTGGTATGTTACGCGCATGTTTACTGGTTTCATGTCCTCTGTGTTGAGGTTTTCTGCCAGTAGTTCGCTTATGTCTAGGACGTTTAATTTTAGACCGTATTTTGGGTAGTCGTTTTTGAGTGTGGAACCGCAGCCTGCGCAGACTGTTATGATAGCTTCGTATCCTTGTAGTGCCTTTTTGTTCTGGGCTACGAGTTTTTTTGCTATCTCGGTTTGTCCTGTGCGTATCATGGGGGAGCCACAGCATACTTGGTTTGGTGGTACGTCGATTTCTATTCCATGTCTTTTCAGGACTCTGAGTAGTGCTAGTCCCACTTCTGGGATCCTGTAGTCTACTAGGCATCCTGTGAAGAATCCTAATCTTGGATTTTCAACCTCCAAATCTAGGGATTCTATGAATCCTTCCTTTATGTGCTCAACTGATCTTCCTGTCTCTTCTATGAGTTTTTTAACCTCCTTGTGGACTTCTAATGGTCCGATGTCCTGTTTACATGCCAGTGCTCTTAGTTTTTCGATGGCGTCTCCTGGTATGCTTAGTTGTTTTGGGCAGATTTCTTCGCATTTTGCACAGGTTGTGCAACAATATAATCCTTCTTTAAGTCCTTCTCTGGCCCTGTCTGCCTTGTCTCGGGGGTCGAATGCGAACTTTGACAGGTAGTTCATGAAATATGGCCCTGCGAATTCTGAGCTCTCTTTGATAACTGGACAAGCGGCTATACATGAAAAGCACTCGATACAACTTCTAAGTTTCTTTGAATCCATATAATCTTCTGGTTTTATTTTTTGAAAGCC
>JGI26787J52750_100076_pt1 | contig 12545 bp, 16 predicted proteins | sample WilGeyfunne61714_FD_52750 | JGI IMG/M metagenome (IMG submission 52750)
GGCCGCCTCTTTAGATATTTTTTCCAAGATCGGTCTTAAAAGGATTTTCATATCCTCCTCCGACAGGTTTTCTTCCGTGGCCCGCATTGCCCCCAGGGGAAGGCTTACCAGCTGCAGCCCGTTTTTTTCCCAGGAAAATTCTGTGCTGCCCCCGCCTATATCCACCACCAGGGGTTTAACCTGAAGCTGGGGGAACCCGGAGAGAACCCCCAGGTAATTCAACCGGGCCTCCGTCTCCCCCCCTATCACCTTCAACCTCAATCCCAGACTTTTTTCCAAAGAGGAGAACAACAGATCGGCGTTGGGGGCTTCCCTCACGGCGCTGGTACCTACGCAGATTATATCCTCAGGCTGATAGTTGCGGGCCAAGCTCACCAGTTCCTCTACCGCTTCTACCGTCCTCTCTATAGCCCCTTTCTCCAGATTCCCCCCTTTAGCCCCACCCAGGAGCCGGGTCATCCTCAAAGTAAAAAAAAGAGGCTTTACCTTTCCCTCCTCCACCTCTCCCACCAACAGGCGAACCGAATTGGAACCCACATCTATGGCAGCATAACAAGGCATCTCAGGGCCCCCCCTAAAAAGGGTACCCCTCAGGGTACCCCATTTGTTTGGAAAGCTCCTATTTTTAAGGGACTACCACTCCGGGCGGGCTGGTCTGCGCCCACCCCTCTTGGATTCGGTGGTTTTCTTCAGGTCCTGCAAGCGTTCTTCACTTTCCTTGAGAAACTTGGCCAGCTTTTCTTCGAAGGATTTCTCCTTGACCCCTTTCCCCTGTCCTCGGCCCTGTTGATACCAGGAATCGGCTTGCTTTATGGATAGGCTGATCTTCCCTTCTGGGCTTATCCCTATTACCTTTACCCTTATGCGATCCCTCTCCTTGATATAATCCTTAATGTCCTTCACGTAATGATCGGCCACCTCGGATGTATGCACCAATCCCTTTAAACCCCCGGGCAGCTCCACAAAGGCGCCAAATTTGGCTACCCCGCAAACTATCCCCTCCACTACAGCGCCCACCCTTACAGACATAAAACTGAAAATCCCTCCAAAATAAAAAATCTAACCCTATTATAGGCCAAGGATAGGAGGGCGTCAATCGCTCAATCTTTAAATTCCCGTGGGGAAGATGGGGGAAGGTGGGGCTTGGCCTCCCCCGGGACCGCAGGGACTATCATCACCTCTCCGGGTTTTAACAGCCCCAGCTGTTCCCTGGCCAGCTTTTCTATGTAGCTTTCGTCCTGAAGGCGCCTCAGCTCCTCCTGCAGCCTTTCCCTTTCCGCCAGGAGGGCTTCCTTCTGCAGCCTATATTCCCTTATCTCCCCATTGATCTGTTGAAGGCCTAAAACCAGGCGAAAAAAGGAAAAAAATAGGTATAAAAACACCCCCAGCAACAATATTTTGAGCCAAGGCTTCTTACTCCGTTTGCTCCCCATCCCTTTCCTCCTCCCCGAGGCCCAAGATATCCCCAGGCAACACTATGACCACCTGATACCCCTTCGCCCGGGCCTGATGGAAAAGGGTGGCCACTGTGCTCCCGTTGATATTCAGTCTCCGTGCCACCTCTTCGTTGCTCAACCCCATCTCCTTTAAAACCACTACTTGTCTCTCCCTGAAGCTCAGTTTCTCCGCTCCCCGTATCTCTATATGCACGGGTTTTCCCCACCGTTATCCACAAGTTATATACAAACTGTGGACAATTTTATTATTTTATTATATTCTCCGGTTTAAGGGGAATCCCTCCTGGGCAACCAAAAAAACAGAAGCGATGGGAAAGAACAATGGCCCTTTTTATACCGGCGCTCAACCCCCTCAACCCTTTAAGTATAAACCGGCGCACCCGGTTATCGGTAAAATGACGGTAGAAAAAATATCCAGCCGCCCCGGATACCAGGACGTAAATCCTAACTTCCCCTCCGTTTATCCAGAGCAACAGCCAGAAAAGGGGGAAGGAGAGGATTGTCCAGAAGACAAAATCCCATATGGCCTTCAAGATTCTGGGTCCCAACACCTGACGAAAGGCCCGGTAAACGTCCACAGCCAGACCTGTTAAAAGGCCTAAACCGGCCAGGGACAAAAGCAGCCGGATCTGCTTTAACATCATTTTAAGAGGCGCCTCAGGAAGCCCTTCCCCTTGGCACCCTTCCCCTCGCTGTAGACCAGGCTATGGAAAAAGCCCTAAGCTTCCAGGGAGCCCTTTTCCCCATCCAGATTTAAGATTTTCAGCCCTTTGCCCTTTAGGATCAAAATGCCCATGACCGTATCCAGCTGTATCTCCCTTTCATCGTAGCTTAACACCTCTTTAACCCCTTCCACCGCCAGCCTCTCCCTATGGGAAAGGGTTAAGGAATGCTGCTGTCCCATCCCCCTCATCCCCCCTTCTTATCTTTATGCAGGGGGCTTATAAAAAAGAAGGGCCCGGTTTCACCAGGCCTTGACTATGTCCACCTTTTTGAAAAAATACTTAACTATTTCTTCAGGAGATTTTCCCTGCTGGGCCAAAGCTTTGGCCCCCCATTGGGATAGACCCACCCCGTGGCCATAACCCTGTCCTCGGAATATCACCCGGTCCCCTTTTATCTTTATGTCAGTGGTAAGGGTGGAGCGCAAGCGGTCGCTGCCCAAAGCTAAGCGCAGAGCCGGTCCCTCTACAACTTTATTGCCCACTTTCAGCTGGGTTACCCTGCCGGAAGGACCCCGGGAGACTATCTTCACTTCTCCTACAGGCCCAGGATCTTCCCCGGTAACTCGGCGCACCGCGGCCCTCAATTCCGCCTTGCTGAAGGGAGCCGTCCAATTTTTATTCTCCGGCAAGGTGATGGCCAAACCCGGGTCGGGTACGCTCTGGATGTAGGGGGTGGGTTCTTGACGATAACCCAGCCCCTCCTCAGCCGAGGCAGCGGTTTTGGGACCGCCGGAGGAGTGGAACCAGGCGTTTATATATTGGCCTTTGAACTTGGCCACTTTGCCTTTGGTGCTTTCCACCGCTTTGCGCACATTGTCGTTTATCTTGGAGGGATCGTAGGCCTGAAATTCCTCCACGCTGGTGGAGGCATGGGTCCCTCGGGACCTCACCCCTCCCTCCTGAATTTTTTTAAGGTAAAGGTGCGGGCCAGGATGGCCTGAGCCGCCAGGGCATTTATAGGCCAATGGGGGTCCATCTCCGCCGCCACCACTCCGGCCACGTATTCCTCCAAGCCCAGTTTTTTTATCTCTCCTGTCTGGTTCACGTAAAGGGAGATCATAGGTTCTCCCCCCGGGTGAAGGGGGCTTGAGGGCCCGGCACCCGGGGGATAAAAGGAAGAGGACAAACAGGATCAACAGAAACTTGAATTTTTTTGTCCTGCCCAATCCCTCCCTGCCTCCTCGCTTTCTTTTATCCTTATTATGGGCAGGGACGGACGGGATCTATTCATCTTCCTGGGAAGGCTGAATCGAAGGCAGGAGGCGATAGATTTCTTTGGCCTGGGAGGCTTTGGGGTTATCCGGGGTGGCCAAAATCTCCACCCTTATCAGCCTTTCCCCCAGCCTCAAGGTCAGGACATCTCCCGGCTTGACCGGAGTGCTGGGCTTCGCCAGCCTGCCGTTTACCTCTACCCCCCCGGCCTCGCAGATATCTTTGGCTAAAGGGCGCCTCTTTATCAGACGGGATACCTTTAAATATTTATCCAAACGCATGGATGCCTATTTAGAAGCGGATACCGCTTCCTTGAGGGCTTTCCCCGCCTTAAATACCGGCACCCTGGCTGCCGCTATCTGGATCTCCTCTCCGGTCCGGGGGTTCCTCCCGGTGCGGGGAGCCCTTTCCCTGACCTCGAAAGTTCCAAAACCCACCAGCTGGACCCTATTCCCCTCAACCAGGGCCTCTTCTATGGTCTCCAGCACCGCGTTGATTACCTTCTCCACCTCCTTCTTGGTGAGATCGGTTTTCTCCGCCACCCTGTCCACCAGTTCTGCCTTATTCATCCCTTACCACCCTCCTTGTGAATTTTCTATGCCCCTTTTATTCGCCACAATCCAGCAATCTCCTCCATTGCCTTTTATTTTTCAATATTTTTCGCCTCTTCCCATAATTTATCCCAGTCCTCTAAACCAAGTTTTTCCATGTCCCTCCCCTCTTTTTCTATCTTATCCTGCATATAATGAAACCTCTTTATAAATCGCTGAACAGCTCTGTTCAAGGCGCTTTCCGGCTCCACCCCCAGCCAGCGGGCCAGATTGACCGCCGCGAAAAGCAGATCCCCCAGTTCCGCCTCTATGAGGGAGGGCTGGCCCCNTTGGCAAGCCCCCTTCAACTCCCGGAGCTCCTCTTCCACCTTGGCCCATACCCCCTCCATCTCCGACCAGTCGAAGCCCTTCCTGGCGGCCTTCTCCTGTACCTTGAAGGCCCTCGCCAGGGCAGGCAATCCCTTGGGATAAGCAAAGAGATCCCTTTTCCCTTTGTTCTCCTGAACTTTGATCTCTTCCCATTTCTTCAAGACCGCCCGGGCTCCAGGAAGGACCTCCCCTCCAAAAACATGGGGATGGCGCCGCCTCATCTTCCGGCAGATGGTCTCCAGGGAGTCCTGCAGGGTAAAGCTTCCCTCCTCTTCGGCTATCTGGGCATGGAAGACCACCTGCAGGAGAAGATCTCCCAGTTCTTCCTGCAGCTTGCTTTTATCCCCTTCCCCTATGGCTTCCAGAACCTCATAGGTCTCCTCCAGAAGACAGGGTTTCAGGCTCTCATGGGTCTGCTCCCTATCCCAGGGACATCCCCCGGGTCCCCGGAGGGCGGCCACTATCTTTTTCAGCCCCCACAAGGTCCTATCCCGTCCCGGAGGATAGGGGGGCAAATAAATGGCCACCAGCTCCCCCTTTCCTTCCCACCTGTCCAGGGAGTCCAGGGACGTTTCCGTCACCCCTCCTTTTCCTATGAAGGAGATTCTGTGATCCCCGGGATAAAAATTCAAAAGGCGAGCCTTAACTTGCAACAACACCGAAGGGCTATGTATATCCAAGACAAGCAGCCCCATCCCGGGGTCCAGAGATATGTCCGGTAGGGAAGCAGCAGCCACCACCGTCAGTCCCTGGAGAGGGTCTAATCCTAGGGAAGAAAGGAATTCCTCTATTCTGGCCACTTCAGAGGCAAGCCCCATCATTAGCCTCCCTGCCCCTATCCCAGCGGGGGGGATTGGGGAAAGCCGCACCGGAAATTTTGCTTTTTGCCTTTATATTCTAACACAGGTCTTATAAAAAAGAAACGGCGTTTTTACGCCGTTTGCTTACACGCCGTTTCTTTTAGGCCCTACTGTTCCAGCTGTTTAGCTAAAAATCCTGCTGCCGTCTCGGCCAGCTTCAACTCCAACTCCCCCATCTTTACCCCTGGCTCCCGGGAACAGATGATCCCCGCGCCGAATGGCGTCACCCTCGGCCACGATGGGGGCTATCACCTGAGCCGTAAACCTGTCCTCCCCTTCTGCCTCCACCAAGGACATTTCCTCTGTAGGCTCATTTATCACCACCGGCTTTCTCTCTTCCATAGCTTTTTCCACCGCAGGGCCGATAGGTTTATCCAAAAACTCCTTTTTAGGGGCTCCCGCCACCGCTATGATATTGTCTCGATCGGCTATCAGGGCTATGTGACCTATGGCCTCATGGAGAGAATCGGCATATTCTTTGGCAAAATCCCCTAATTCGCCGATGGGAGAATATTTTCTCAGGATCACTCCGCCTTCCCTGTCAATGAAGATCTCCAAGGGGTCCCCTTCCCGTATGGGCAGGGTGCGCCTGATCTCTTTGGGGATTACTACCCGGCCCAGATCGTCGATTCGACGTACAATGCCTGTCGCCTTCACTGCTGTCTATCCCCCTTTGCCTCTGTGGGTAACCTTGCCTATAATCCTTACGGGGGGTTTATTCATTTTTTCCACCGGTTTTAAAACCAGGGGGATAGGGCCTAAAATCTCCATAAAGCCTGGTGGGCAAAATCCCATGCTGCCAGCATAACTGCCACACCCTTTCCCTCAAGGCCTTTTCCACCGTCCAGAGGGAATCAGGGTGGACCAACGCGGTCAAGGTGAATTGACCTCCCTTATTGTTTTTATCTATATTCGGTAACTCCGTAAATTTGGGGGGGTTCCACGGGGCCATTCTCCCCTTTGATCAAATGGGAATCGTATTCCTCGCCTATTTCCCTGCAGGCCCGTTCCAGCACCGCCCTTATTTTCTGGGGATCCTCCTCAAAGGGAAAGGTTATGGTGACTATGGCCCGTAACTGATGGCGGCTGTAGTTCCTGAGGGTTTTTATCTCACTGTTGGCGATATAAAATTTTCTGCCGCTCCATTCCCTTGTGGCCGTAAGCCTTAACCCCAATTCCTCCACTCTCCCGGAAAATTGCCCGTTTATCTCTACAAAATCGCCCACATGGAATTGGTCCTCAAGCAGGATGAAAAAACCCGTAATCACATCCCGGATAAGGCTTTGGGCACCGATACCCACCACCAGGCCTAAAAATCCCGCTCCTGCCAGGAAGGGCGTGATATTTACAAACTGCTGGAGTATAAGGAGGGCGGCCACCCCGTATACAAAGTAACGCCGTAGGGAAGACAGAAGGGTGCTCAAGGTTTTGGCCCTCTGGGGCTCCCTGATCTGAACTCGAGATACCTTATCAAAAAACCGTACCCCACCCTGAGCAACCAAAGGGCGGCCAGCAAAATCAAAAGGCACAATAAAAGCTTTTCTCCGTACTGCCACATCTTTTCAGATAGAAGCTGCCAATAGCCCAGCCATTGCCCCCATAACATCTAGACCCCTCCCCCTTCCGCCAAGCCTTCCTTCCCCAAGCTGCCCAGCTCTTTTAAAATGCTCTCTAAAAGGGAGAGCACCTCCCTTTGGCTTAAGCCTTTAATCCTGACTTTTAAGCTGAGCCCCCCTACAGTGGAAAAATAAAGGCGCCGGGGAAAACGCCTGGCCAGCAAAAGGAGATCTTCCCCCTTTATGGAGGGCAAGGCATGGTCCAGCCGTATTTCCACCTCTTCGCCCTTCTGTTGCACGCCAACTATTCCCAGTTCCTGGGCTAAAACCCGGAGCCGGGCCAGATGGAAGAGGTTCTCCCCTTCCGGAGGCAGAGGACCGAAACGGTCTTCCACTTCTTGCCTAATCTTCCTTATCTCCTCCCAGTCCCGGGCAGACATGAGCCTTTTATATATTTCCATTTTAAGAGAAACAGAAGGTATATAATCCTCCCTTAAGAAGGTATCCACCATCAATTCCAGGGGGACGGAAGCCCTTTTCCTGTACCCCTCTGGGGGCGATTCCCTCTGCATTTTCAATTTCCGCACCGCTTCTTCCAAAAGCTGGCAATAAAAATCGAAGCCCACTGCCAGCATATGTCCGTGTTGCTCTGGCCCCAGGAGATTTCCTGCCCCCCTTATCTCCAGATCCCTCAAAGCCACCTTATACCCTGAACCCAGGGCGGTGAACTCTTTGATGGCCTGAAGGCGTTTTTCCGCCAGCTCTCCCAATACCCTGTCCGGCCGATAGGTAAAGTAGGCATAGGCCAAACGGTCGCTCCTCCCCACCCTTCCCCTGAGCTGGTAAAGCTGAGAAAGGCCGAACTTATCGCTTTCGTCCACGATAAGGGTGTTCACGTTGGGTATGTCCAACCCGCTCTCGATGATGGCGGTACATACCAGGACGTCGTATTTTCCGGCGATAAAATCCAGCATAACCTTTTCCAGTTCTTCCTCCTCCATCCTGCCGTGGGCCACGGCTACCCGGGCTTCAGGCACCAGCTGTTTTATCTCCTGGGCCACCTCTTGTATATCCAATATGCGGTTATGGACGAAATAGACCTGCCCTCCCCGGGCCATCTCCCTGCGGATGGCCTCCTTCACCAGCTGAGGGCTGTATTCTACCACGTAAGTTTGTACGGGCAAACGCCCTGCCGGAGGGGTTTCGATGAGGCTCATATCCATCAGGCCGGCAAGGGCCATATGCAAAGTACGGGGTATGGGGGTGGCGGACACGGAGAGCACATCCACCTGGGACCTCAATTTTTTCAGCTTTTCTTTGTGAAACACGCCAAACCGCTGCTCTTCGTCTATTATCAACAATCCCAGGTCTTTGAATCCCACATCCTCGGACAGGAGCCGCTGGGTGCCTATCACTATATCTATTTCCCCGCTCTTCAGCTTTTGAATTACCTCCCTTTGCTCCCTGACCGGACAGAAACGGCTCAGCACCGCTATCCGGATGGGGAAGGGGGCAAAACGCTCCTTGAAGGTGCGATAATGCTGCTGGGCCAGGACAGTGGTGGGCGCCAGGACCGCCACCTGTTTGCCGTCCATCACCGCTTTGAAGGCAGCCCTCAAAGCCACTTCCGTCTTGCCAAACCCCACATCCCCGCATATGAGCCTATCCATGGGCTTGGGCTTTTCCATATCGGATTTTACCTCTTGAATGGCCCTGAGCTGATCGGGGGTCTCCTGATAGGGAAAAGCCTCTTCGAATTCCTTCTGCCAAGGGGTATCTGGTGAAAAAGCATGGCCAGGTAGGGCTGCCCTATGGGCATAGAGCTCCAGCAGATCCTTAGCCATGTCCTCTACCGCCTGCTGCACCCTTTTTTTTACTTTCTGCCATTCCCCTCCTCCAAGGCGGTGGAGGCGGGGGANGTGGCCTTCAGCCCCCACATACTTCTGCACCAAAGCTATCTGCTCCACGGGCACATAGAGGCGGTCGTTTCCCGCATATTGGAGGACCAGGTAATCCTTTTTTACCCCTCCTATCTCCAGCTGTTTTAACCCCAGATACCGGCCTATACCATGGTGCACATGGACTACGTAATCCCCTTCCTTCAGCTCCTCCCAAGAGGAAAGCCCCTGACCGGAAACCTGGGTTAAGGCCCTGGGGGCCCTCTTGGTACGGCCGTAAAGCTCCCTTTCTCCCACCAATGCCAGTTTGCCCTCTGGCCAGACAAACCCATAAAGAAAGCTCTGGGGTATAAGTATTATCTCCCCTTCGGGGGGTAAAAAGNAGACGTCTTCCTCCAGAAGGGCAAACAGCCCTTCCCTTTCCAAGGGGGCTTTGAAGTTCTGGGCCCGTTCCCTATTGCCCAGGGCGAAGANGATCCTATAGCCTTCCCTCTTCCATCTGCCCAGTTCCTGGAAGAAAAACCTGGGATCGGGTTTGAGGAGGGGAGGGGTTTCCACCCTTACCCCCTGCCTTTTGACCCCTTCTAATTCTTCCATCTTAGAGGGGAGAAGGGAGAGAAAAAGGCGGGGTCTGGACCGCATCCGGGAAAAGAGCTCCCCGGCTGATATAAAGGCATGGTCCTGCAATGGTATGATAAGGCCTGCGGCCACCATATCCGAAAGGGTATCCTCCAGAAGCTTTTCCTGCCGCTGGGCCTCCTCCTTTATCCGGGAAGGATCATCCACCACTATCAGGCCTTCAGGGGGCAGATGGGCCTCCAGGGGCACCAGTTGGGGACAAAGATAGACGGGAAGCTGTGCCACCCTTCCCTCAGCCGCTCCTTTGAGGAGCTCCTCCCCCTCCCTTTTGAGTTTCATGGCAGCCTGGGGAGAAGATAAGTTCAATTTTCCCCAAGCCTCTTCCAGCCTCCGGCGCAAAGCCAATAAAAAATCCTCCCCGCTGTGAAGGAGAAAGTTTTCCGAAGCTGGTCCCAAGGTCACAGAGGGGATTTCCTGAATAGATCTCTGGGTTTGGGTGTGGAAAGTGCGGAGGGATTCTATCTCGTCACCGAAGAACTCTATCCTTATGGGCCTTTCCTCCTGGGGAGGGAACACGTCTACTATACCGCCCCTCACCGCCATTTGTCCCGGCCCCTCCACCACCTCCACCCGGAGGTAGCCCATTCCCACCAGCTTTTTTATCAAGCGATCCCTGGGAACCTCCTGGCCCCTTGTCAGGTGGATAAAGGCCTCCCGAAAAATCTCAGGAGGAGGCAGCTTTTGCCTCCAGGTCTCCACCGGGACCACCAGCACTTTCAATTTCCCCTGCCCCAGAAGGGTTAAGGCCTTTATCCTCTGGAAAGCAAGCTGGGGGCTGACGGAGCGGATACTTAAAGGCAAAAGCTCCCAAGGGGGCAGGAGGTCCAGTTCAGAAGGGCTATAGAAAAATTCCAGTCCCCTTATCCACTCCTCCCCCTTTTCCTGATGGGTGGTAATGACAAGGATAAAGGGAAAATGAAGGCCCACGGCCGCTACGCAGGCGGCTTTAAATCCTTCGGGTAGGCCGTATATTTCCCACCCTTCCCCTCCGGACAAGTCCCCCAGCTCCCTGAACAGGGGGCTGTCCCCCATCATCTTCAGCAGGGCTCTATGTTTCATGGCTACCCCTTTATCAGCTGGTAAGACGGCCCATCGCTTCTGCCCAGGACTTTTTTTCCAAAAGCAATTTTAAGGCCGAGACCGCCTTGAGCAGGGCGGGCTTTATGGCCTCCCATTCCTGGGGGGTAAAGGGTTGCAGCACATAATCCACCACGTCTTCCTTGCGCTCAGGACGACCTATGCCGATCTTCAAACGGGGCATATCCTGGCTGCCCAGAGATCTTATAACCGATTGCACTCCCCTATGCCCCCCAGAGCTGCCCTTCAGGCGAAANCGTATCCGGCCCAGGGGCAGATCCAGATCGTCATGCACCAGCAAGATCTCCTCCGGTTTAATATTATACTCCCGGGCCAGGGGGGCGATAACTTCTCCGCTCCTGTTCATATAGGCTAAGGGTTTGAGCAGGATTACCTCCCCCACCTGGCCCCAAAGGGCAGGATAACGGGGATGGGGTTTGAGCCGGATCCCCAATTCCTCAGCCAAGAGATCCAAAACCATGAAACCCACGTTGTGGCGAGTGGCCTCATACCCGGGTCCGGGATTCCCCAATCCGGCTATCATCCTTATAAAGGCCATCCTGCTCCACCCCGATTACTGGGAAGGGCCGGACTCCGCCTCGGGAGCAGTTTCCGCTTCTTCTTCCGCCTCTAAAGCAGGGGCCACCACCGTGGCTATCAGGGAATCCCCTTCTGTTAAGATCTTCACCCCTGGAGGGGGAACTATATCCTCCACCTTGAGGGAATCGCCTATGTCCAATTCGCTAACTTCTACGGAGATGTGCTCCGGCAGGTGGGTGGGTAGGCATTCCACTTCCACCACCCTGAGGCTATGCTGGAGTATCCCGCCCCGCTTTACCCCCTTCGGCTCCCCCACCAGGAGCAGGGGAACTTCTGCCCGGATCTCCTCGTCCAAGGCGATCTGGTGGAGGTCCACATGGAGCAGGACTTCCTTTATGGGATCCCGCTGGACCTCCTTTATGATGGCGGGATACTCTTGGATCCTATCCCCTTCCTGGAGCACCACCTTCAGCAACACCGACTCCCCCTCCCTTTGCAGGAGCCTCTCCAGATCTCTATAGGGGACAGCTATGGGCAGATTGCCCACCCTCTTGCCATAAAGGGTTCCCGGCAATTTTCCTTCCCGGCGCAGGCGCCGGGCAGGGCCTTTGCCCAACTCCCTTCTCTTTTCCACCTTTAAGGGTTGTGGCTGCATAGTTCCGCCTCCTTAAATTTTGATCATAAAGCCTTTAAAAGGAGAATAAGCATGAAAAAGCAGGAGGTGAAAGGGATGAATAACAGCAAAAAGTTGATGGGCATGCCGGTGGTCAGTTTANCCGATGGGCAACAACTGGGCCAGGTTAAGGGTTTAATAATCCACCCTGCCAAAATGAGCATAGTGGCCCTGCTGATGGAGAGGCAGGGGTGGTTTAAAGAACAGCCGGTGATACCCTATCAACATGTCAAAAATGTGGGCCAACACGTGGTGACCGTGGATCATCCCCAAGCCATGGCCAAATTGAGCAGCTTCCCCGAGCTGGAAGCCCTGGCCAAAAAACCCCCTTCCCTTGCTTAAAAACCGGGTGATCACCGAAGAAGGGGCTCTCCTGGGAACCGTGGACGATTTCTATTTTGATCCCCAGAGCGGCCGCCTTCTCTCTTTAGAGATCAGAAAAGGCATTTTTTGGGGGAAAACTTCCCTGCCCACGGAAAAGATCCTGACCTGGGGTAAAGACGCCTTGATAGTTCAAGCCCATGCCGAGATCCCTCCAGAGGAAAGCCCCTCCCTTTGGGTCCAGTTCAGATCTTACTGGCCCTTCGGCAAGAAGGCCAAAGAAAAGGGTTAGGCAAAAAGCCGGCTCACGGAAAGGTCTTTATGGATCCTTATTATGGCTTCCCCCAGTAAAGGGGCAACTGAGAGTTGCCGCAGCTGGGGTACATGTTTCTCCGGAGGGATGGGGATGGTGTTGCAGACTATGAGTTCTTTTATGGGGGAAAAAGAGAGCCGCTCCACCGCCGGACCGGATAGCACCGGATGGGTACAGCAGGCGTAAACCTCTCTAGCCCCCCGCTCCATCAAGGCCTGAGCCCCTTGGGTAATGGTACCTGCCGTATCTATCAGGTCATCTATAATTATGGCGGTCTTNTCCTCCNCCTCTCCTATGATGTTCATTATCTCCGCCACATTGGGAGCCGGCCGCCGTTTATCTATGATGGCTATG